>WNGE01001774.1_pt1:25000-65835 | contig 65835 bp, 35 predicted proteins | sample 5400651 | NCBI WGS metagenome assembly WNGE01 (sample SAMN13153370, study PRJNA577476) | soil metagenome | isolation source: 60 cm soil or saprolite under grassland replicate 2 | place: USA:California | collected 2016-06-15 | reverse complement strand
GGCAGCACAGAATATGATGCGCTTAACAGACCAATAAAAATTGTAACGCCGCATTCTGCTGCAATGCAAGCCAGTGAAGTTTATCCGAAATACAATGAAGCAAATTTGCTGAATTCAGTAGAAGTAATTATTCGCGGCGTAGCAAACAAAACTGTTTTTGTTTCCAATATTAACTACGATGCAAAAGGTCAGCGTACAGAAATTTTTTATGGCAACAATACCACAACAAAATATAGTTATGATAAAGAAACATTCCGTTTAACAAGATTACTCACAACACGCAATGCAGGTGCCGATGTTTTGCAGGATTTGAATTATACTTATGACCCTGTTGGCAACATCACTCAAATAAAAGACAATGCGCAACCGGATGTTTTCTTCGATGGCGAACAGGTGCAGGCTTTAAACAAATATGAGTACGATGCAATCTATCGGCTCATTAAAGCAACCGGAAGAAAACATGCAGGACAAACTGAAGTTGATAACATCAAACGATCAGATTTTAATTATCACAACTTTCCTTTTGCAAATTCAAACACCATTAATCCAAACGATACAAATGCTTTTCGTAATTATACCGAGCAGTATAGTTATGATAAAGCTGGTAATATGCTGCAACAACAACACATTGCGAAGAACAGCAGTTTTACAAGAACATTTGATTACACTAACAGCAATAATCAACTTACAAAAACAACTGTTGGTGCTTTCAATTTTAGTTACAATTATGATGCACATGGGAATATCCAATTGACCGAGCAACTTGATGAAATGATCTGGGATTTCATGGATCACTTAAAAGAACTTGATTTGGGTGGGGGCGGAACCGCTTATTATGTTTATGATTCAGGCGGGCAGCGTGTGAGAAAAATAATTGAGCGGCTTGATGGAAAAAAACTGGAAAGAATTTATTTGGGAGCGATCGAGATTTATCGTGAAAGAAATAGTGTCGGCAATGTTACACTTGAAAGAGAAACACTTCATGTGCTCGATGATCAGAAACCAATTGCAATGGTGGATGCACCTGTTGTAAAACCAAACAACAATTCAGAATCTCAATTAATAAGATATCAATACAGCAATCATCTCGGCTCTGCATCTTTGGAACTTGATGATGCGGCACAAATAATTTCTTACGAAGAATATTTTCCTTTTGGCACTACTTCTTACAACATGACTGATGCTTCGCGTGAAATTTCTGCAAAGCGTTATCGCTACACGGGTAAAGAACGCGATGAAGAAAGCGGCTTCAATTATCATGGAGCGAGATATTGTGCGCCGTGGCTCTGCAGATGGATAAGCAGTGATCCTGCGGGTTTAGTAGACGGACCAAATCTTTATCGCTATGCAAGAAATAATTCTATTAAACTGAACGATCCAAAGGGTACTGATCCGCCCGATGATAAACCGAAATTGCCGGAGGTTACACCACTTCTGCCGAAGACAACAACGACAAATAATACAGACGATACGATAGCTGGTCGTTATGATACAGGATACATACTTCGCTATAAGCCGTTGTCACTTACTTTAACAGGTGGCTTGCATTCGCAGTTCGATGCAAATATTAATAGAACGGAGGGCACTGCAAATTTATCCACGAAGAGTTTGGTTACTACAGGCACTGTTGGTGAAGGTTTGTGGGCTAGCTTATATTTCAGAGGCAATCTTAGGTTGCCTGTTTCAAGCAATCTTCAATTAGGTCAAATTCCCGATACACTTCGCTCAGGAGCATTAACGGGAAGAGGCGAAGGAATTTTTTTAGGGAATGTTTCTGCCGGAAGTTTTAATCTCGCTACGCTGCAAGGCAATGTGAGTTTGGCAGACAGGCAGCTTAAATTGAATTTCGATGCTAACTCGGTTGGTAATCTGGCGCAGGTTGGCTTCCGCAGCACTACTTATTTTCTTCAATCCGGTGGTGCAAATATTGATGCGCAGTTAAAAGTAAAAACCTTTGGACTTCCTCTTGTAGGGCTTGATGCGACGGGACAAGTAAGACCGGGCACAGGCGATGCAACAAATATTTCTGCGCAGGGAAGATTGCATTTATTTGGTATTCCTTCCTTGCGGTTCAATGCGACTGGAACAGTAACCGGAAGCGGCGGTTATGATTTTACTGCGTCTGCTTATGGGTACATTCCGCCGCTCACTTATGTTACAGGCAATGCGCGTTTGAGTTCTACGTCGGGCATATATGCGGAAGCCCGTGTATTGGGTTTAACGTACACGCCGGGAATTGATATTAAAGATCCTGCTCCGTTACCGGGTATTGTGCGGCAGCAATATAATCTGCCTGCTGATCCATCGGTGCCGAGTGGGTTAACAGTTGGAATTTCCCGTTTCCAGTATTCGCAGGGAAATTTAAATTATTTCTCTATTGGGTATATACCGGATTTCTCAAACCCCAGCAATTTAAAATTCGGTTTTACTGCGCAGGGACATTTTTGATATCCCCTCCCAGGAGGGGTGCACGGGTGGGTTGCAGAATAAAGATTTTCAGTAAAAGTGAGTGACACAACAAAGCTTAATAATAGTGAAATAGCTAAGTACAAAATGAAAAATTAATGTATAAGCGCTTATATAATTTTTTGGCACCAGCTTTTTTTCTTCGTGGCATCTTCGTTGCGTCGCATTTCGTTCATCTGCAGCGCAAATGGCAACAGGATAAAAACGATTTTGTTTAATTGTTTTCAAAAATATTCCCCTTCAGGGGTAAGGGGCTAAAACGAAAAATTCTTCATCCTAAAATATGCTTTATGGACAAGCTAAAATTTTCTCAGGAAAAAATTTCAAAGTCTGAAGTTACCAATCTTCATTTCGTGCTCACCAAAATGAAACTGCCCATCGCTAAAGAAGAAGTGAAGAAAAAAAACATTGGGCCAACTACTGTCACTGCCATAAAAGAAATACAAAAACGTCATGGTATTAATGACGGCGGTGAGTTGGATGAGCGAACAGTGGATGCTTTAAATAAAGACATATTTCATGCAAACTATGCTTTCAACAAAACAAGAACCAAAAAGCTGCAGACTTTGTTAACCAAAGTCGGACAACCTGTTGATGTGGAAGAAAAAAATAAACGCATTGCAGGTGAATCAACACTAAAGGCAATCGAAAATTTTCAGAAAGAACACGGGTTGCCTGCAGATGGACAAGTATCTGAAGAAGTAATTAATAAACTGCATGAGGAAGCTATTAAGGCAACCTTTTCTGCTAAAACACAGGTGGCAAACCTGCACACTACATTGAAACGAGCCACACGCATTGCAAAACTTAATGTTGAAATAGCGCCTGATGAAATTAAGAACAAAGCAATTGGTAATTCAACAGCCGCAGCTATCAAAGCATTTCAGGAAAAATATAAACTTCCTGCTACCGGCGCATTGGATAGGCCCACACTTGGTAAATTAGAAAGTGTTGCAGCAAGCAAAGGACTGCGTGAAAAGATATTGAAAGCACCTGCTGCACCGGAACTAAAAACAGTTACGACTAATCTTCGGTTAAATATGACTTCGCCAAAAGTGGCGGAGATGCAGAAAGCTTTGGCACATCTTGGTTACACAATAAGTGAACAAGAATTTAAAACGCAAACTTTTGGCAAAACAACGCGTAGCGCAGTGCTTGCTTTTCAAAAAACAAAAGGACTTCCCGAAACCGGTCATATTGAATCGGATACATTGAAAGTTTTGAATAGCCAGATAATACAAATCAATCCCGGTGCAGAAGCGCTAGAGTTTAAATACAGGGTGCGTGGTTCTGTGCGTGATGAATTGTGGGAACGCAAACCCAACATGGTAATAAAAGCATATGAAAAACTATTGAATGGTGAAAGCGCAGAACCAGTGGTAACAAAAAAGAATTTCCCAAATGGCTTCTTCGACATCACGTATGACCCGCCGGTTGATCCCGTTACAAAACAGGCGAAAGACAAGTTTCATCTCGTTGTTAAACTATACGAACCTGTTGATAATAATCCTGCAAATGATAAATTAATTGGTTCGCAAATTCACTACAATGTAAACAGGATCCATTGGGTCAACTTCACACAAAGTGAAACCGACTACAAAGGCGATTCTGATTTTATTGTCACAAGAAACACCCTGCAAAAAGCAATTGGCAACATTAAGATTGAAAACCTGCAAGAAACAGAAAATAATAGACAGGTAACTCAATTAAGTCTTCAAACAGGATTGAGCACAGATGATATCATGCGTTTAATATTATCGCATCGTGTTGCTAATTCTGTCAACCACCTTAACCCGCTGACACCCGAAGTTTTTTATGCTTTTATTCGTCAGAATCTTCCTCCCGGTTTGCCCGGTGACTTATTAAGAGGCGCAAGTGATTGGGAAACTATTGATCAACTTACAGAGATTGCTTCTTCCGGAATTGTTTTCTTAGATGAAACTCTTCAACAGCAAACGATTGATAATGCCCTGTCACAAAATCTTGTTTCGCAAGCTGTGAAGATCAACCGGGATGCTATTTTGCAAACATTAACAACTTTGCGAACAAGTTTTACACTTGAAAAACCAATCTTAGTTGGAAATGGAAATTTGCAAACGCTGCTAAATCAATCTGCAATTGATGCACAACATTATTCAACTGTAGCAAGTGTATTTATTGCAAACAAAGGCATCAACACAAATTTCTGGAGTGAATTAAATACAAAATCTGCGGAGATTGGAACAGATGCAATTAAGGATTTCACCACTACTGTTGAAGTAGGAAATATTGCGAAGAATCATGTTCCCACTGTAACATTTTTAAAAAGCAATATTGCTATTGATGGAAGTAAAAAATTTAAAGCGGCAAGCGATATTGCAAAACTTGATCAACAAGACCTTGTTGAATTGATCAATGAAGACAACAAACAGGTTCCTGATAATATTCCCGGTGATATTGTTGATGAAAAAGTAACAAATTATGCGGCTGCTTTAAAATCAAGAGCAGAAACATTATATCCCGCAGTATCTCTTGTGGCGAGTGTAAAGAGAAGCAATACAACAAAACTGGAAAATGTTTCAGCAATAGAACAATTTATTGATGAACAACCTGAATTAAATTTCAGGCAACAGAACATTGATAAATATTTACTCGATAAACAAATTAATCTTGCTCCGAAAGTAAAAGAAGAATTGAAAGTTGTGCAACGTGTGCATAAACTTACTACCGATTCGGCAGCAGGGGCAACATTGGTAGATCAAGGTTTGCATAGTTCAATGCAAATTTATTTTAAAGGAAAAGACAGGGTTACAAATTTATTGGCTGCAAAAGGTGTTGATCGAAAAAAAGCATCGCTTGTATACGAGTATTCCAAAACGCAGTACATGCAAATTTTGGCGAGACTTATTGAATTCAGACCGGAAGTAAATTTTGGAACACCACAGGCAATCATTAATCAAACGTACACTAAGAAAGAGATACAGGATGCTATTGGTGATATCCCTGATTTAGAAACACTTTTTGGCTCAATGGATTTTTGCGATTGTGAGTATTGCAGATCATTGTACAGTCCCGCGGCTTACTTCACCGATATGCTGCGCTTTTTGAAAGAGCATGATTCTTTAGAAGCAAACAAAACAGTAAAGGAGATTTTGTTTGATAGACGCTTGCACCACAACAAAAAAATTTCAGTTATCAAACTACTTTATCACAGGAAGAATTAAGGGCATTACCTCAGTACACAAGAAATGAAGCGTACACCAATGTATTGGCAACCGCTGATTTCCCCATGAATAATTCATTTAATCTCTGGCAGGAAGAAACAAGAACTTATCTTAATTATTTACGCATTCCCCGTTATGAACTGATGGAAACTTATCAGGATATTTCAAATCCTGCTAACAAAGTTCCCGATGATATTACTATTGCTGCAGAATATTTTGGTATCTCTTCTCATGAAAAAGATTTGATCATTACAGCAAGAGCAAATACTGCCGATCAAAATAAATACTGGGGATTTGATTCGACTCAGGCAAAAGTTTCTGTTTCTACTTTTATGAAACATAGCAAATTGAGCTATTATGAATTGCTTGAATTGTTGCTTGCGCGATTTGTAAATGATCCTGATTCACCAAACAAAAGCGAGATTGAGCGCCCTGCTGATACTTTTGATACAGACCTGCAAAATGTAACAAATCTTACTGTTGCAAAGCTGGATTTGATGCACCGCTTTATAAGGTTGTGGAGAAAAACCGGATGGAAAATGTGGGAACTGGATCTGCTGATACGCAATCCAAAGATTGGTAACAATGCAACTAACGGCGATACACTTGTTCATTTAAAACAATTCAGACAATTACAGGATAAGCTCAAATTGCCTTTTGAAATTCTGCTTGCATTTTATACAGATATAAACACTGAAATAAGAATAAAGCCAGATAAATCTGATGTCATTATTCAACCATTGTATATTCAGTTGTTTCAGAATTCTTCTGTTACAAATCCTGTTGATGCACATTTTGCTCTCGCTGCAGATCGTCAGCATCTTGTTGATGAAACTTTATTGATGGAGTTGAATGCAGGTTATACACCGGTACCTACAATTCTGTCAGCTCTTGCGGTTAGTCAAACTGATTTTGATTCTTTGAAAAGCAAGACAAATAATCACTTGTCGCTTGTTTCACTCTCAACACTTTTACGGCATGCATATTTTGCGAAAGCACTAAAACTGAATGTAACAGATTTTCTTTTGCTTCTTGGAAATACCAATACAACTGATCCTTTTGCTTCTGTTGAAGCAACACTTGATTGTATCAAGAATTTTGAATTCATCAAAGCATCTGGTTTATCATTATCAGAGCTTGATTATGTTTTGAATTATAATCCTGATTCACCTATTGGTTTAAGAAATGAATCGTTGGTTCAGTTGATTGATTCGCTACGAAAGATTTTGACAACAAACAAAGAAAATATTGACAAGCTGAATTTAAGTGCTGCTGATCAAACCACTATTCGAACTTTTAATGCAAATGCTCTTCAGGCAATGACAGATGCACAGCTCATTGCTGCAATTACTCCATTGCAAAATATTTTGAATGCTGCCAACACAAGTTTTGTCAATGCTTCTTTCTCTGTTGAAGAAACTTCATTCATCATTAAATTTGATACATCGGTCATTACACCAGCGGGTAAAACAAAACTTATTGCAAATATTAAGAAGCTGCAGCAAAACATTAGGGCTCTCCTGAATCAAAATGACAATCAAATCAAATCACAAGTTGCGTCATCATTTAACATCGTTGATGAGCAGACAAATATTTTACTTAATAATTTGAATATTCCACCGGCTCCTAAAAAGTTGTTACAAGTATTGGAAGATGAAAACCTGATCAAGAAAAATCCAAATGGAAGTTTAAAAGAAATAAACGCAACAAATTTCCCCAACCATTTTAAAGCATATACTTTATTGCATAAGGTTTCATTACTGGTTTCAAGGATGAAAATTGAAACCGATGATCTTGCGTATTTTATCTTAAATCAGGCTGCAGTTCATGTGCTTAATTTTTCTGCTTTGCCTGTTGCTTCTGCGGTTCCGCCAAATGATTTCAATGGCTGGCTCAACCTCTTTAAATTTCTTGATTTCAAATCAAAATATCCGGAACCTGAAGAAGCATCCATAAGAAGCATTCTTGATCTCGCAAAAAATGTTGCTTCAACCAAAACACAGATCATTGCCGAGATGGCAAAGCTCACACAATGGAACGCAGAAGATTTAACTGCCATTGATACTTCTTTTAAACTTCAGCACACCCCAGGTCATCTCGATTACACCGATGCTGAATTATACTGCAGGTTGCAAAAATGTTTTGCGCAAAAGAAGTTAACTGGTGTTAATACGACAATCATGTTTGATTGGGCATCTGTAGATGGTGTGCCGCATGATTTTGATGTTTCGGTTCAAACACGCAATGCAGTAAAATCAAAATATGAACAGGATGACTGGCTGCAAAAAATTACTCCGTTATATGATGATATTCGTGAGAAGAAACGCAGAGCTCTTGTTGAATATCATTTAGAAAATTCACAGCGCAATGAGGCTGAGAAAATTTTGTTTAACGGAAAAACAATTCCCAATCCGTTGTACTGGAAAGATTCCAATGCACTATTCAAATATTTTTTGATTGACTGCGAAATGTGTTCGTGCCAGCTCACTTCAAGAATGAAGCAGGCAATAAGTTCTGTGCAATTTTTTGTGCAGCGCTGTTTTCTAAATCTGGAGAATCGTTTTGTACAAGTGAGTCAGGATGAAAAGGAAGATGTTTCATCACCCAATGCATGGTCGCAATGGAAGTGGATGAAAAATTACCGCATCTGGGAAGCCAACCGTAAAATTTTCTTCTATCCTGAAAACTGGCTGGAGCCTGAATTACGGGATGATAAATCACCATTCTTTGAAGAATTGGAAAATGAGATTTTGCAAAACGAAGTTACCACTGAAAATGTAGAGGCTGCCTTCCTCAATTACTTACAAAAAGCAGATGAGATTGCACATCTTGAAGTGTGCGGCATGTATCATCAAATGGAAGACTTGACAGCAGAAGAGGCAGGTTTTGAAGTAAATATTGTTCATGTTATCGGAAGAACAAACGCATTTCCGCACATATATTATTACCGCACTTACGATATGAATTATTCTATATGGAGTGCATGGGAAAAAATTGATGTTGAAATTACGGGTGAACATGTGGTGCCGGTAATGTATAATCGTAAGCTGCATTTGTTCTGGCTTGTGTTTACAGATAAACCGATGAAGACACACAAAGTTCCCCCTGCAAAAGCAACGAGCGGACCATCTGATTCACCCGAACCTCCCAAGATGTTAGAAATTCAATTAGGGTGGAGTGTAAAAAAACAAGGTGGATGGACGGCTAAAAAAATCTCAAAACAAAAATTAATACATCCATGGCAACGTCCTTATTATTCCTACAATTTAAGACCCTATTATCTTGCAAAATTCAATGAGCTATATCTTGATATTTATATATCCACCTCGAAGGAATTTAATGATACTTCCTTTTATGATGCTTTCCAGGATAAGAAAGTTAAGTTTACCGCCAATTCATTTAATGAAACATATCTCCCCTGGCATTCTTCTTCATTTGTTTTTGACGGACATATAAAAGATGTGAAACTAAAAGGACTTGGTGGATTATTTCACATGGATCTTTTTGGTGCAGATATTAATATTCCAATTGGTCCCGATTCATATTTCTATGTTCATGAAAATTTTGGAGAAGATGCAAAAGATATCAAAGAGTTGGAACCAATAGAATATGGTCCAAGACTGAGGCTTCCAAACGGTATGCATTTTCGTAATACACGTCTTACCAACAATGTTACTAATGCAGTAAACAATAATCAGCTTCGCGTTCTTGAAAACAGCAATACTGCTACATTATTAAGCAATGCTACGAACAGGTTTGAATTGGTAATAACACAGCAGGATTTACAACTCAATACAATTGCTACAGATCATCCTTTATTTTACCAGGATAATCAACGGGCATTTTTTATTAAGCCTGAATGGGAGGCGGTTTTAAATAATTATGGACAAGTAATTAGCCAGGTAAGGAATTACAAGTTCCAACCATTTTATCATCCTTACACTGTATTATTTATTCGTGAATTGAATCGCAGTGGAGTAGATGGTTTGCTGACAAGAAAAATTCAAACTAAACCTGAAACATTTGCACCTGCAAACATTTTTGCTTTTGGTTCTTATTCTCCTTCTTCGCAAGTTGTTGCAGATAAGACTGCTCAAAAAGATATTGTTGATTTTTCTTTGTATGGTGCTTATTCAATCTATAACTGGGAACTATTTTTTCATGCACCGTTAATGATTGCATGCAGGTTAACACAGAATCAAAAATTTGAAGATGCAATGCGTTGGTTCCATTATATTTTTGATCCCACCAATATTGAAAATTTACCAACGCCGCAGCGTTACTGGGTTACAAAGCCTTTCTTTGAATACAATTCTGATGATTACCGTAAACAACGCATAGAAAACATTTTATCCAATCTCAATTTAGCCGAAACGCAGGAACAATTGAAAGCATGGAGAAATAACCCTTTCAAGCCACATTTGATTGCACGTTATCGTCCTGTTGCTTACCAGAAAAATGTGGTGATGAAATATCTTGATAATTTGATTGCATGGGGTGATCAGCTTTTCAGAAGAGACACAATTGAATCAATCAATGAGGCTTCACTCTTGTATATGCTTGCGTATGAAATTCTTGGCGATCGTCCGCAAAAAGTTCCGGATGTAAAACATGAAGAGTTTACTTTTAATGAACTGGAAACTAAACTCGATGATTTTGGCAATGCAAGTGTGGACGTAATTATAGAGGATACATTATCGCCCATCACTGTTGTGTCTTCAACAAATGGCAATGAGCCGATTCCAAAGATTGAAACATTTTATTTTTCTATTCCTAATAATGATTACCTCGTTAAATATTGGGATACTGTTGAAGACCGCTTATTCAAGATTCGTCATTGTATGAATATTGAAGGTGTTGTGCGACAACTTCCTTTGTTTGAGCCTCCGATTGATCCTGCACTTCTTGTAAAAGCTGCGGCAGCAGGAATTGATTTAAGCAGTGTGCTGAATGATATAAGCGCACCTACACCACGTTATCGTTTCAGAATTGTTTCGCAAAAAGCTATAGAGTTTTGCAACGAAGTAAAAATACTCGGAGAAAAGTTGTTGAGTGTTCTTGAAAAGAAAGATGCAGAGGAACTGGCGTTGTTAAGATCACAGCAGGAAATACAATTACTCGAAGCTGTAAAAGAAGTTCGTAAGAAGCAAATTGATGAAGCAGTTGAAACAATTGGCAGCTTAACTAAATCTTTAGCAATGTCTGAAGAGAAGAAGAATTATTACGAATCAAGAGAATTTATGAATACCGGTGAAATTGTAGCTGCAACATTGACGGGCACTTCCATTGGAATAGATACTGCGGTTTCAGTAGGATATATTTTTGCAGGTGTATTAGCAGCAATTCCAAAGTTCTTGTTAGGTGCTTCAGGTTTTGGCGGCACACCTCACGCCACTGCAGGAACAGGTGGTGATCAATTTAGCACTGCTGCAAAATTCGCAACAGAAGGTTTGGCACAGATCACTAAAACGCTTGATAAAATGGCTTCTTTATCAAACGCGTTGGCAAGTTATGAACGAAGAAAAGAAGAATGGGATTTCCAGGGAAGACTCGCAACAATAGAAAGAGACCAGATTCAATTTCAAATAAACGGTGCAGAAATAAGACAGGCTATTGCAGAGAGAGAATTGGAAAACCAGGAACTGCAAATTGACAATACAAAAACTGTTGATGATTACATGCGCAACAAATTTACAAACCAGCAATTGTTTAGCTGGATGATCACACAAATCTCAACTGTTTATTTCCAGGCTTACCAGTTGGCTTTTGATATGGCGAAGAGAGCGGAGAATTGTTACCGTTATGAATTGGGTTTACAAACCTCCAATTTCATACAATTTGGTTATTGGGATAGCTTGAAAAAAGGATTGTTGTCAGGGGATAAATTGATGACTGATCTCAGAAGACTGGAAGCTGCATACATTGATCAGAACAAACGTGAGTTTGAAATTACCAAGCATATCTCTTTGGCGCAAATTGCTCCGTTGAGTTTAATTACGTTAAAAGAAACCGGTCAATGCACGCTCTCATTACCCGAATGGTTATTCGATATGGATTATCCGGGTCATTACATGCGGAGAATAAAAAATGTCTCTGTTTCTATCCCGTGTATTGTGGGTCCGTATACCGGAGTTAATTGTACACTTTCGCTTTTAAGAAATGAAACGAGAATTGATCCTACAGGTGCTTATAATAAAACAGATGAAAATGATCCAAGATTTAAAGTTCAGTTTGGTGCAATTAATTCTATAGCTACCAGTCATGCGCAAAATGACAGCGGCATGTTTGAGTTGAACTTTAATGATGAAAGGTATTTGCCATTTGAAGGTTTAGGAGCAATAAGTGACTGGCAGATAAGCATGCCGAAGGAAAACAATTATTTTGATTTTGCATCATTAAGTGATGTTGTGCTGCATATCAACTACACTGCACGTAATGGTGGAGGATTACTCACAATGGGTGCAAATACAAACCTGCAAACAATTTTGCCCAATTCTGCAGCAAGACTATTTAGTGTAAAGAATGATTTTCCAACAGAATGGTATAGATTTTTACACCCTGTTAATGGAGCAGACCAGGAGTTTGTAGTTAACCTGAAGCCCGAGCATTTTCCATTCTTTATTCGTGGGAAATTGAACACACTTAAGTTTAAGAAAATGGATTTGTTTGTAGAAAGCAGCGAGGCAGGAGATTTCACAACGAACATAAAAATAACCAATACAAATTTTGTAAATGACCTGCCTGTTTCGCAGGACGCTGGTTTCAATAATGTGCATCATTTATCAAGAGACTTATCTGCCAATTTACCAAATGCATTAGGAGAGTTTAGATTGAAGATGAAATTAAGCACCGCGGCAAACTTCAAATCACTTACAGATGAGCAGGTAGATAACACGTATATTTTTGTTCAGTTGGGAAGTTGAATGTAATTTTTATGTGACCAGCTATGGATCTTTTTTCATCTTCCGTTGTGTCACTCACTTTTACGTTCGGAACTTTATTCATCATCAAAAGCTCCGTAGGAGCGATATCTTAGTAGCAGAAAAATGAAAATTTGAACCTGTGAGGTTTTTGAAACCTCACAGGTTTCACTTCGTTTTTTCAGTTAAATAGAATCACCGAACGATGAAAGGACTGCTACACAACGGAAGCTTCATTAGTGTTACAGCTGCTTGAAACAAAATAAAAACATGAATTTATAATTGATGACAAAAACAATTGACAAAATAATAAACTATGCTGTTGGAGTTGCACAACCGGAAGAGATCATTTTATTTGGTTCAGTATTGGAAGGTAAAAACAATGTACATAGTGATGTGGACTTATTAATTATCGGCAATAACATTCATTTAAAAACCTTCATTGTAAAACAAATACAGAATTTTGCAAGAGAAATTTCTTTATCAGTAGATGTACTTATGCATTCACAAGAGGAGGTGGAAAATGTTTCTTTGCATTCATCTTCCTTTTTGGCATCAGTAATAAAAAATGGCAAAATAGTTTATAAAAAAACTGCTTAAAAATTTGCTTTTACTTCTTCAGGAATGTATCTTTATTGTATCGGAGTTACTTAAGGTTGAAGTATTGAATTGAAATAGACGTAGTCACATGAAGCATTAACGTAAAAAGAACTTTGATTTTATTTTGAATAAGCTTCCGGGGTGTACTTCGGGGCTTTTTCTTTTAAATACCATACCACTCTATTTTGCTTATCACGTAGTTTCCAACTTGATAAATCCATCTTCGATTGCCTGCAAAAACAATTATCCGCAAATTAAATTACCTGTTATTTCAGCTTTCATAAAATGAACCGGTTAATGAATAGAAAGATTGTTTAATTGGGAATTTAATATAGCTTATAGAATGCTTAAAATAATAGAAATACAGCGCAACTACCGGCTTTTAATCAAAAAATAATTCATATTAAAATATTTTTTTTTGAATCTTACACAGGTTAACACGAACAATCCAATATCCGGTAAACTGATAAGTTGGAGTCTGCATAAGTAAACAAGATGGATTCTATTTTTATCTTCCTGATCCATCTGCAGCCGCGGATTTTTATAATCCCTTGTTCATAATTAGCAAACATTAGCAGACTATCATGAGCAAGACTCTAACAAAGAAAATTAATATTTTTCTGGCTGTTGATTACCAAACGCTCGACAGTTATTTTAATTCTCATGACCCCTCTCCACTTTATAAAAGACAGCTTAGTCATAAGTTTGAAGAATATATAATGGCTTCTGTAGCCACAGTAAAAAGATACTCCGTTATTTTTTACAAACTTAATTGTCCGGGTGCAGTCGATAAACAGTATGCCGAGCCCTTAATGTATGCAATCCGCAGACATTTTTCAATAAAGAAAGCAATCAGGGAAGAGACATTTAGAAAATTTAAACGCAAAAGCTGGATGTTGCTTTGTATCAGTTTAATTATTGTGATTCTATCGGGAGCATTTTTGCCATTATTGATTCCAAGTGGCATCAGGATTCACGGTGGGGTTAAGAACTGTTTGGATGTATTTAGCTGGGTTATTTTATGAAGACCGATCTATGAACTCATTTTCTCATGGAACCCACATTTAAAAGAGATTGCATTGCTTCATAAATTAGCGACGGCAGAAGTAATAATAGTTGACAAAAATATAAATGCAGAATTCAAACAAGAACAAAAATCTATTCAGGAACAAAATCAAGTTACAGAATCAAATATATCAGTTGGAATCAAATCTTTTATGTCAAGATAAATGAATATTTTATGATTGCTCATATCATTTACATAACAAATAATTTATTTCTTGTGTGGTTTTGGCAAACCTGGTGGTTTGAAACAGGGATAATTATTTTTCTTTCAGGAATCGCATTTACTATTCATAAAATAAAGGTTAAGGCGCTTAAACATGAGACTGCTCTTGTAGTTCAGCGTTTTGAAGAAAATAAAGAATTGCTTAGATATGCTAAAGAAAATGAACAAAAGGCAAAAGAAGAAACAGAGCTTTCTAACCGTTCAAAAAATTTATTGCTTGCCAAGCTGAGCCATGAAATTCGCACACCTATGAATGGAATTATAGGAATGGCTTCATTACTCACAGAAACTCAACTCTCTTCTGAACAATTGGAATATGCAGAAACAATAGGTGAATGTGGAGAGAACCTTATGAGAGTAATCAATGACATGCTGATTTCAGATGTACTGGATTATTCTAATGCTGGAACCGAAAGAATGGAGATTGAACACAAAGATTTTTATTTACCCAATGTTATAGAAGATGTGTTAGATGCATCTGCAGATAAAGTTGATCAGTCAAAGGTGGAATTATTTTATTATATAGATCAGAATGTTCCTTCACAAATTGTTGGAGATCCTCTTCGTTTGCGACAGGTATTAATGAATGTATTGGAGAATGCTGTGAAATATACTGCCAGGGGTGAAATTTTTATAGGTGTCCACCTGCTAAAGACAATTGACAGAAACCAGATAGAACTTGGCTTTGAAGTAAGAGATACGGGTACCGGACTTCCCTCAAAACAAAACAGTAGTAGTTTAGAACTTATCATTTGCAAAAAGATAATTGGTTTGATGGGAGGGTATTTAAAAATAGAGAACAAGACAGGCGGAGGCACTTTGTTTAAATTTACAATTCGCACAAGAGTGAGTCTTCAGCCATTCCGTGCAAACGCTCATTTTAATACGGCCTTAGAGGAAAAAAGAGTATTGATTACAGATAATAGCTCCACCGCTCAAACTATACTTAAAAAACTTTTGGAACAATGGAAATTGAATGTAACCCTTGCTGATTCAGGCAAACAAGCTTTAGAAATATTATCAAAGGATCCCAGCTTTGATTTATTGCTGGTAGATATGAAGATGCGGGAGATGAATGGAATTGAATTAATGAATCGCATAAGGAATCAAAATATAAAAATTCCTGCTATCCTGTTAAACATAAAAGGTAATGAACGTTATAAAGAATATCCTGACCTTTTTAAATCAATATTGACAAAACCCATAAAGCAGCAGGCACTGTATCAAAATATTTCTAACGAATTCCATCAAACGGATAAAATTTCGACGGAACAGCACGATGTTAAGCATAAGTTGTCAAATGACTTTGCCAAAAAATATCCTTTGCGCATTTTAATTGCAGAAGATAACATTACAAACCAGCAAATAGCCAGGATGACGCTGAAAAAAATCGGATACGATCCTGACTTTGCTCAAAATGGCCAGGAAGGCTTGAAATAGTGAGTGAAGGCAATTATGATTTGATTCTTATGGATGTACAAATGCCTGTTATGGATGGATTAGAAGCCACACGCATGATGCGTCTTTGTCTCAATGAACAACCAATAATTATAGCCATGACCGCTAATGCAATGCAGGGTGACCGCCAGGAATGCTTACAAGCCGGAATGTATGATTATATAAGCAAACCTATTAAACCAGAAGAACTCGCTAAGATATTGGAGAAATGGGGAATAAAAGTAAAAGACAAACAATAACATGACTAACATAGCATACTAAATAAAAAATCCTGAACCTCATGCGAACTTATATTTACTTCCTTTTTTTACTGACGCTGATTACTCCGTTATTTGTTCTCTCACAAAAGCAGCAAATTAAGTTTCAGCATCTGCAAACAGCTGATGGACTTTCACAAAGTAATGTCCTTTGCATTTTACAGGATAGCCGCGGATTTATGTGGTTCGGTACTGAGGATGGATTGAATAAATACGATGGTTATAATTTTACTACATATAAAAATGATCCGCAAAAAAATAATAGTATCAGTGGCAATTACATCAATGATATTGTTGAAGATAACAATGGTGATCTTTGGATTACTGCAGCCGACGGAGGGTTGAACAAGTATGACAGGCAGAAAAATCAATTTATCCATTTTAAACATGATTTTAAAGATCCACACAGCATTTCAGATGATTTTGTAAGTTGTTTATTAAAGGATAGTAAAGGAAATATTTGGGTGGGCACTGCAACTGGCGTTAATGTATTTGACAAAAAAAATAATCACTTTATAAAGTATTCAAAAACAAAAAATGATAGTGGCAGCATCAGTGATAACGCTGCTACAACAATGTATCAGGATAGGCAGCATAATATTTGGATAGGAACCAATGCCGGACTCAATTTATTTAATGCCGAAAAAAATTCCTTTGTACATTTTCGCCATAATGATAACGATCCTGAATCACTAAGCAGTAATACCGTTACTTCCATTTTTGAAGATAGTAAACATCGCCTTTGGATTGGAACAAAGGGAGGCGGATTGAATTTGCTTGACAGGCAAACAGGAAAATTTCATGTTTTTAAAAAGAGCAATACCAAAGCTCCCGGTATATGTGATGATGTTATTTTCTCGGTAAATGAAGATAATGAAGGAATGATTTGGGTAGCTTCTGAAAATAATGGAATAAGCATATTCAACCCTGCAACTGCAACCTTCATAAATTGTAAGTATACCGATTTAAGCAACACTGATCTTAGCAGTAATTCAATTAACAAAATTTATAAGGATAGAAAAGGGAACATGTGGATTGGAACCTATAATGCGGGGTTAAATCTCTTGAGCAGTGATATAAACAAATTTATTCATTATAAACATACTTCTTCTTTAAATAGTCTTGGCAACAACAATGTTTTATGTTTATATGAAGACAAAGAAAATAATTTATGGATTGCAACAGATGGCGGTGGTCTTGATTTATATGATCGAGAGACCGGTAATTTCAAACATTTTAAGCACCAGGATGGCAATAAAAATACTATCGCAGGGAATAATGTTTTAAGTGTATTGGAAGACAGTTATCAAAATTTATGGATAGGTACTTATGATAATGGAATCACTGTTTTAAACCGAAAGAATAACACGTTCAAACAGTACAAAAATGATCCGGCAAATTCACACAGTTTGGGAGGCAATACAGCGTGGGTAATATATGAAGACAGAGAAAAAAATATTTGGATAGGAACACAAACCAATGGCTTAAATCTTTATGACAAGAAGAATGATTCGTTCATTCAATACAACCAGGATAAAGCCAATCTTAGTGGTAATAATGTTATATCAATTTATGAGGACAGCGATGGATTTATTTGGATTGGTACTGATAGAACAGGGCTTAACAGACTGGATAAAAAAACAAATAAGATTATTCAATTCTCGCATGATGATAATAAGAACAGTTTGAGCAATAATACAGTTAACTGTTTTTGTGAAGATGAAAACGGAAATCTATGGATAGGTACAAATAAAGGTTTGAATTGTTTAAACAGAAAAACAAATTCTTTCACGAGTTACGGAATTCAAAATGGCCTGCCTCATGAAAAAATATGCGGCATTTTGAAAGATGATAAAGGCAATTTATGGGTTAGCACAAGCAAGGGTCTTTCAAAGTTCAATCCTGAAAATAATACCTTCAAAAATTTTGGCGTTGCAGATGGTTTGCAGAGAAATGAATTTAAGCAAGCTTATTGCAAAAGCCGCTCAGGAGCTATGTATTTTGGTGGTATCAATGGGTTTAATGAATTCTTTCCTGATAATATCAAGGAATCCTCTTTTGATCCTCCTTTGGTAATGACTAATTTCCGCGTTTTCAATAAATCAATTTCTGTTGCAAAAGAAAAAGATAATGCTTCACCATTAAAAAAAGATATTACTGAAACTAATTCCATTACCATTCCATATAGCAGTTCAGTAATTTCATTTGAATTTGCTTCTTTAAATTTTACGACTGCAGAAAGAAAGCAGTATGCTTATATGCTTGAAGGATTTGATAAGGAATGGAATTATGTAGGCATTAATCGCACAGCAACTTATACAAATCTCGACCCTGGAGAATACACTTTTAAAGTAAAGGGCTTAAATAATGAGGGGCAATGGTCATCGCATATTTTAAACTTTCAATTAATTGTTACTCCTCCTTTTTGGTTAACATGGTGGTTTAAAGCTCTGATAGTAGTATGCATTGTAAGTGGCACTATTGGTTTTTACAAATTTCGCATGCGAACCATTAAAGCGCAAAAAAGAATTTTAGAAAAGCAGGTACAAAAAAGAACGGAAGAATTAGCACGCTCAACAGAAGAAGAACGTAAAGCAAGATATGAAGCCGAAAAAGCCAGGCAGGATGCTGAAAAAGCCCACCACGAAGCAGAACGGGCAAACCGTGCTAAAAGTGTTTTTCTTGCTACTATGAGCCATGAGATTCGCACGCCTATGAATGGTGTAATAGGCATGGCAGATCTGCTGGTAGAAACCCAGTTGGATAGTGATCAAAAAACATACGCGGAAACAATAAAAAATTGCGGTGAGAATTTATTAAATATCATCAACGACATTTTGGATTTTTCTAAAATCGAATCAGGTAAAATGGAACTTGAGCAGGTTGATTTTGATCTGCGTACCTGCATTGAAGATGTGCTGGATGTATTTGCAGGTAAAGCTTCACAGGTAGGGTTAGATTTGGTTTACCAGATTGATTATAATGTTCCCTCTCAAATAGTGGGTGATAGTTTACGGTTGAAGCAAATATTGATGAACCTTGTTGGCAATGCAATTAAGTTTACAAAGCGAGGGGAAATATTTGTAAATGTTCAACTGGTGAAAACTTTGGAGAATGGTGAAGTGGAATTGTCTTTTGCAGTGAGAGATACCGGTATTGGTATTCCTGAAGATAAAACGAATGCTCTTTTTAAAGCTTTTTCACAGGTAGATTCTTCCACAACGCGTAAATATGGCGGCACCGGTTTAGGGTTGGTGATCTGTGCAAAACTGGTAGAACTTATGAGCGGGCATATTAAAGTAGAAAGTGTGGCAGGGCAGGGAAGTACTTTTACTTTCACTATAAAAACAAATCCCAGTGCTCAATCACTTCGCACTTATGTGCATAATAATCTTGCAACGTTAGAATATAAAAGGGTTTTGGTGATAGATGATAATGCTACTAATTTAAACATTCTGAAAACACAATTAGAGCAATGGAAAATGATTCCTGTGCTGGCAGGTTCCGGTACACAAGCCCTTCAAATTTTATCTCAAAAAACAAACTTTGATCTTGTTCTTTCTGATATGCAGATGCCTCACATGGATGGTATAGAACTCGCATGGCAGATTAAACAATATTATCCAAATCTTCCCATTGTATTATTAAGTTCAGCAGGGGATGAAGGGCATAAATTATACCCCGCACTTTTTGCATCAATAATAACGAAGCCTATTAAACAACATGTTTTATGCAAACACCTGCTCGAGCAAATAAGGCAAAAAAGCAAGGTTATTATTGAAGAGCAAAATGGGATGATCAAATTACCCGGTAATCTTTCTCAAAAATATCCACTCAAAATTCTTTTGACGGAAGATAATGTTACCAATCAATTTGTATCCGTCAAAATTTTGAACAAACTTGGTTACCATCCTGACGTGACTGACAACGGGTATAAAGCAATAGAAATGGCAAAAGAAAAACAATATGATGTGATTCTTATGGATGTGCGCATGCCTGAAATAGATGGGTTGGAAACCACAGGAATATTACGCGAAGAATTAAGTGAACAACCTGTAATAATTGCTGTTACTGCTAACGCAATGCAGGGTGATGAGCAGGAGTGTTTGCAAGCTGGCATGGATGATTATATAAGTAAACCAATAAAGCTTGATGAAATAGCAAACATGCTGGAAAAATGGGCAATAAAGAAACAAGAGAAAATAATGTGATAAATTTTTTATCTATCTGGCTGCATGATATATGGGGCCTGACTAAAAACTGAAGTTTGATAAAAATTAATAATGGAATTTGAATCAGCACTTACTGCCTTTTAGATAACACATAGCAATGAGATTTTTACGAACCAATATCTGTTTTCTTTTTTTAGTGACGCAAGTGCAACTTATTTCCTTGTTTGCTATTTCTCAAAAACAAAATTTAAAATTTGAGCATCTTACCACTTATGATGGTCTTGTTCGAATGCCTGAAACAGATGGACTTCAAGCTACTCAAATATTACGCAGCCAACTTATCTCACAACCAGTTATAATTGCTATGACAGCGAATGCTATGGAGGGCGATGAGGAAACATGTCTTGCTGCCGGAATGAATGATTATATAAGTAAAGTCCATACATTTTGAAAAATTAATGATTTTATTAAAGAAATGGGGCTTGTCAATTACTAACAAAGTGGTTTAAAGAAAGAAGGTAAATTTTTTTATAATCCTATTCAGTTTTTTATAATAAAGTTTTTGTATTAATTGTAATAGCTGATTTTTTATTTTGCGAGTCTCATAAAAGTGCCATACTATGAAGCTATACGCTCGAAAGTCAGGCTCATAAAAAAACTACAAACTACAAACTACAAACTCTTTCTCCTATTTTTGCGCTCCTGATATTTATCGGAATTAAAAAAAACACCATGTCAGTATTAGTAAATAAAAACTCCAGAATAATAGTACAGGGTTTTACAGGAACCGAAGGAACGTTTCATGCAGAGCAAATGATTGAGTACGGAACAAATGTGGTGGGAGGTGTGACACCGGGTAAAGGTGGCAGCACGCATCTTAACAAACCTGTATTTAATACTGTTGAAGATGCAGTGAAAAAAACAGGTGCTAATGTAAGTATCATTTTTGTGCCGCCTGCATTTGCAGCCGATGCAATCATGGAATCTGCTGATGCCGGTATTGCACTCGTAGTATGCATTACAGAAGGTATTCCCGTACAGGATATGGTGAAAGTGAAAAATTATTTACAGGAAAAACCCACGCGTTTAATAGGGCCCAATTGTCCCGGAGTGATTACTGCCGGAGAAGCAAAAGTTGGTATCATGCCGGGCTTTATTTTTAAATCGGGAAGAATTGGCGTGGTATCAAAATCTGGAACGCTTACTTATGAAGCAGCTGACCAGGTAGTGAAAGCTGGCTTAGGTATTAGTACAGCAATTGGTATTGGCGGTGATCCTATTATTGGTACTACCACTAAAGAAGCGGTTGAATTATTAATGAATGATCCGGATACTGACGGCATCATCATGATTGGTGAAATTGGTGGCAGCATGGAAGCTGAAGCCGCACGCTGGATAAACGATAATGCCCGACTTACGGGGTCACTCGGACAGGGTACAAAACCGGTTGTAGGTTTTATTGCCGGTCAAACGGCTCCTCCGGGTCGAAGAATGGGTCATGCCGGCGCAATTATCGGAGGCGCTGACGATACCGCTGCTGCAAAAATGAAGATATTGAGTGAATGTGGTGTGTATGTAGTGGCAAGCCCTGCAGATATTGGTAAAACGATGGCTCAAGCTTTAAAGATATGAAAAGTAAGAATAAAATAATTAAATGGCTGCCCGATCGCGGGGCAGCCATTTTTATATAAGCATATTTAAACAAATAAATTCAAATGCTCTATCTTTATTAAGCAATAATTTTATATCAAACAAACTCAACTACAAACTGCAAACTCTAAAATGCCCGACAACCTTTTATATCAAATTGCCTTAACTCTTATTCCAAATATTGGTCCTGTACAAGCGAGAATACTTGTAGAACATTTTGGTGATGCAGAAAGCATTTTCAAAGCCAGCAGGAAAGAACTTAGCGTCATTGAAAATATTGGTGAAGTGCGTGCACATTCTATAAAAGCGTTTAAAGATTTTTCAGAAGCAGAAGAAGAGATAGAATTTAGTGAAAAGTATAAAATTCAAACACTTTTTATAACAGATAAAAATTATCCGCAGCGATTATTGAATTGTTACGATCCCCCCACATTACTTTATTATCGCGGTAACGCAGATTTAAATTCAGCAAAAATCATCAGCATTATCGGAACAAGAAATAATACTGAGTATGGTAAATCTGTTACAGATAAATTGATTACTGACCTGCGCGAACAAAATGTTGTGATCGTTAGCGGGCTTGCATTTGGCATTGATGCTATTGCACACAAAGCAGCTTTGCAAAATAATTTACCAACCATTAGTGTTTTGGCGCATGGTATGGATACTATCTACCCGTCTCAACATAAAAACCTTGCAAAAGATATTTTGCAAAACGGAGCTTTGTTAACCGAAATGCGTAAGAAAACAAAACCTGATAAACATAATTTTCCTAAACGAAATCGGATAGTTGCAGGAATTGCAGATGCGACAATTGTTGTAGAAACGGCAACAAAAGGCGGAAGCATGATCACTGCACAATTAGCCAATAATTATAATCGTGATGTATTTGCTTTTCCGGGAAAAACATCAGATACAAAAAGCATGGGGTGCAATTATTTAATCAAACAAAATTGTGCCATTTTGCTTACCGATGCGCAACAGCTTATTGAAACATTAGGATGGCAGCAAAAGAAATCAAAACCAAAAGCACAAAGAGAATTATTTATTGATTTTACTGCAGAGGAAAAAATAATTTTTGATATACTTTATGAAAAAGACGGAGTTCATATTGATGAATTATTTTTAAAAAGCGGGTTAAGCAGCAGTGCAGTTGCTGCTTCGATGTTAAACCTTGAATTACAAAATGTGATTGTGAGTTTACCAGGGAAAATATATAGGCTGCTATAGCTGAGGAGTCATGTTAAAAAGAAAAAATAAATTTTATTATAGAAAAGTTAAGTCTATTATTTTCGCTTTTGCAACTCGCAACTTACAACCTGTAACTTTCTCCAAAATTTGCCCCATATACATTTGTACCCCTATCTTTGCACATGGCAACACTAATTAATTCTCCGCAAAATAAGACGAACAAATCAAGATTTTTTGGCGAAGGACTCGCCTTCGATGATGTATTATTATTACCGGCTTATAGCCAGGTATTACCACGGGAAGTAAATATTCAATCTCATTTAACAAAATCACTCACATTAAATGTGCCCATACTCTCTGCCGCAATGGATACAGTGACTGAAGCAGGTCTTGCTATTGCATTGGCACGGGAGGGCGGCTTGGGAATCTTGCATAAAAACATGAGTATTGAAAAACAGGCAGAGCAGGTAAGAAAAGTAAAACGCAGCGAAAGCGGATTGATAGTTGATCCCATTACCCTTCATGATGATGCTACTATTGGTGATGCTTTGCGCCTGATGAAAGAAAATAAAATCGGCGGCATTCCAATTGTAGATAACAATAATAAATTAGCAGGCGTCCTCACCAATCGCGATCTCCGCTTTGAAACAGACAAACACAAAAAGGTGAAGGAAGTAATGACTAAAGAAAATCTCATTACTGCTCCTGAAGGAACTGATCTGAAAAAAGCAGAAAAAATTCTGCATCAATATAAAATTGAAAAATTACCTGTTGTTAACAAGCAGGGAAAACTTATTGGATTAATTACCTACAGAGATATTTTACAAATACGCAATTTCCCCAATGCAGTTAAAGACAGTATGGGTCGCTTGGTTGTTGGGGCTGCACTTGGTATTACAAAAGATCTACTTGACAGAGCCGCTGCTCTACAAAAAGTCGGGGTTGATATCGTAACACTCGATAGTGCTCATGGTCATAGCAAAGGCGTATTGGGTGCGGTAAAAAATCTAAAAAAGAATTTTAAAAATCTCCAGGTAATCGCAGGAAATGTAGGAACGGCTCAAGGTGCAAAAGCTATGGCAGAAGCCGGTGCTGATGCTGTAAAAGTTGGTATTGGTCCCGGTTCCATTTGTACTACACGCATTGTAACAGGAGCAGGTGTGCCTCAACTTACAGCAATAATGGAAGCAGCAATAGCATTGGAAGAAAAGAAAACCCCGCTAATAGCAGACGGAGGTATCCGTTATACTGGTGATATGGTAAAAGCGTTAGCTGCTGGCGCAAATGTTGTGATGATGGGAAGTGTATTTGCCGGTGTGGAAGAAAGTCCTGGCGAAACCATTATTTATGAAGGTCGTAAGTTTAAATCATATCGTGGCATGGGCAGCATTGGTGCTATGCAACAAGGCAGTGGTGACCGGTATTTTCAGGATGTTGAAGATGATCTGAAAAAATTAGTTCCCGAAGGCATCGAAGGACGTGTTGCTTACAAGGGAAACTTAAGTGAAGTGATTGCCCAGTTTGTTGGAGGTCTTCGTTCAGGTATGGGCTATTGCGGTGCAAAAGATATAGATGCTTTGCAACAAGCAACTTTTGTAAAAATTACTAATGCCGGCATGCGCGAAAGTCATACACATGATGTGGAAATTACTAAAGAAGCTCCGAATTATAGCAGACGGTAAGAAGTGAAAAAAAGTAGATAAAGTATATAAAGGTATATAAAATGAAGTTGATTTTTGTGAACCCAGCTAATGAATAACTACTGAAGTTTTCTACTAATGAATTCGTTGCGAACATGTTGAAAATCAATGCTTATATTTTTAAAAAATTTTCGCTGTTCACGGCCGCACTCGAGTTCATTTTGCACGGATGCAGGGGAGGCCGCTCCCTGGGGAGGTCTTGCGTCGCACTCTTCAGCGTTTTCTACTTCATTCAACATTAGCGAACAAATTTTTAAACAGTACATGACAATAAAAGCCCGGCAGATTTTGTTGCCGGGCTTTTTTTAAATTGATTTTTTTTAAAGATGCTCAACGCGAAATAATCACTTTTTCTGTTTGCCTGTTACCCTTTTCATCAATTACTACAAGGAGGTAAGTTCCACCTGCAATGTTTCCAACATCCAATTGATGTTGCGCATAGCTTGAATGCGTTGTCTCCATCTTTTCCTGCATCAACGCTTTGCCCTGAATATTTAATAGCTGAATGGTAACTTTTCCTGTATAACCCAGCAACTCTACATGCAAAGTATTGATGGCTGGATTGGGTGATATTTTAACTGTGCGGACAGGTGTAGCTTTTTCAGCATTGATAGTTGACACACTGCCTGAAGCTATTGATGTACATGCTATTGTCGTTACAGCCAACGTGCTTGCACTGCTTGTACCGCAAGCATTTGATGCTTTTACACTTATATTCCCTTTTTGTCCTGCCTTACCTGCTGTCACTTGTATAGCTGTTGTTCCCTGACCGCTATTGATACTCCATCCTTTTGGTACTGCCCAAGTATAGAATGAAGCGCTTGCTAACTTGCCAATACTGTACGTTACCCAACTACCTGCACATGGCGAAGTGCTTCCTGCAATAGCTCCTGGCGTTGTCGGCGTAGTTATTACAGTTAATGCGAGTGTTCTTTGCGCACTTGATCCGCAAGCGTTGTTTGCCGTTACGCTGATATTGCCTCCCGTAGTTCCTACCTTTGCACTTACAGATATAGATGTTGGTGAGTTTTTCTTAAAACTCCATCCTGCCGGAACTGTCCATGTGTAAGAAGTAGCTCCACTCACGGCTGCAATGCTATATGTTTGAACGCTTGAAGCGCATACAGTAGAATTGCCTGAAATAGGACCTGGCGTTGGCGGTAGCGGATTTACTGTTACCGCTAATGTTCTTGCACTGCTTGAACCGCAGGCATTAACCGCAGCTACAGATACGTTTCCGCTTTGGGCTGAAGTGCTTAAACTTACTGATATAGATGTTCCTGAAGCCGAACCATTAATTGACCAACCCGATGGAACTGTCCAACTGTACGAAGTAGCTCCGGAAACCGCAGCGATACTGTAGGTGAGGTTGTTTACACCGGCACAGGAAGAAGAAGGACCTGATATTGTTCCCGGTGTTGCAGGAGCGGATGAAATAGACACCGCTAATAAAGTGGCGTTACTTGAACCGCAATTATTATTGGCGGTAACCGTGATATTTCCACCGCTCGTTCCTGCCGTTACGTGAATGGATGCTGTACCTTGTCCATCTGTTATGGTCCATCCTGCTGGCACTATCCAGGTATAAGAAGTAGCACCATTGACGGTAGATGCTGTATAAGCAACGTTGGTAGTTCCTGAACAAAGCGATGTTGCACCTGCAATTGAAGCTGGTGCTGCGGGAACACTATTGATTACAACATTTGCCGTTGTTGTATTTGAACAACTGCCACTGCTGAAAGAATAGGTTACCGTATAACTGCCTGGTGTACTTTGTGTAAGATTGATTGCGCCGGTTGAAGCATCAATACTTAAACCCGATGTAGAAGTATAAGTGCCGCCTGTCGTTCCTGTTTGTGTGACAGTGGATATGCCTGAGTTACAATAGGGGCTGCCTGTATAGCTAATAGTAGCTGTAGGGGGCGTAGCATCTTGCGCAATGCTGATACTCTTTGTATCGGTGCACCCATTGGCAGAAGTTACCGTCACCGTATAAGTACCGGGAGCAGTAACGGTAAGGTTTGCCGTTGTGCTTACTACAATCGAGCCATTTGACCAGGAATAAGTACCCCCGCCTGTCGCAGTCAGGCTGATGGAAGTTGTGGTACAGGTAAGTGTTGTTGTTCCTGTGTTGTTGGTGATACCAGCTGTAGGTGGCGTAGTGTTTTGCGCAATGCTGATGCTCTTTGTATCGGTACAACCGCCCGCAGAAGTTACCGTTACGGTGTAAGTGCCGGGAACCGCAACCATCAAATCTGCTGATGTGCTTACGATAGCTGAGCCGTCAGACCAGGAATAAGTGCCCCCGCCTGTCGCAGTCAGGCTGATGGAAGTTGTGGCACAGGTAAGTGTTGTTGTTCCTGTGTTGTTGGTGATATCAGCTATAGGTGGCGTAATGTTTTGCGTGATGCTGATACTCTTTGTATCGGTGCATCCACCAGCTGATGTTACCGTTACCGTATAAGTACCAGGGGCAGTAACAGTAAGGTTTGCTGTTGTGCTTACTACAATTGAGCCATTTGACCACGAATAAGTACCACCGCCCGTCCCAGTCAGGCTGATGGAAGTTGTGGCACAGGTAAGCGTTGTGGTTCCTGTGTTATTAGTGATGCCTGCTGTTGGTGGCGTAGTGTTTTGTGTAATGCTGATACTCTTTGTATCGGTGCATCCACCTGCTGATGTTACCGTTACTGTATAAGTACCGGGAGCAGTAACAGTAAGGTTTGCGATTGTGCTAACCACAATTGAACCATTTGACCAGGAATAAGTGCTACCGCCTGTTGCTGTCAAACTGATAGAAGTTGTGGTACAGGTGAGCGTTGTCGTTCCTGTGTTATTGGTGATACCTGCTGTAATAGGCGTAACGATGGTAATATTAGCACCATTATCTTCTCCCGTAATTGCGGGATTGCTGCTGGTGACGCGAACGCGGTAGCCCGTGCCTGCTGCTGTATTTGCAGGAATGATTGCATTAATGCTGCCGTCGGTCGTGCTGTTCAGAGTACCGATATTTACATCGTTGATAAAGTCACCGTTTGCGGCGCTAAGTTGCGCAGTGAATATATTCCCGGTATTGAATGTGCCGGTTATGATGAAGGGGACGCTTATTGAAACTCCGGCACAAAATGAAGTTCCGGAAAGGTTTGTTGCTATGGTATTGGCAAGAGGAGTGCCAAATGGGTTATATTCCCAGAAATCATTATAAATCGTATTAACGCCATCAAACCCTATACCGATATATCCTTTACTGCCAATGCTAAAACCGGTTGCCTCCGACCTGGGTGCTCCGCCAAAATCTGCCTTTCGGGTCCATACATTAGTAGCCGGATAATATTCCCAGAAATCAGTTCCGTCTCCGAATCCTGTGCCGATATAGCCGAGGCTACCAATGCTAAAACCGACTGCATTAATTCTTTCTGTTCCGCCAAAATCAGCTTTTTGAGTCCAGGTATTAGTATCGGGGTTATATTCCCAGAAATCTTTCAAAGGATTCAAATTGTTGTCCTGTCCCGTCCCCATATAGCCCCTGCTGCCAATACTAAATCCAGTTGCCCAAGTCCTGGTTCCTCCACCAAAATCTGCTCTTTGAGTCCAGGTATTAGTACTAGGATCATATTCCCGGAAATCACCCAGGTTAGTATTGTGGATAATATCATTACCGGTTCCAATATAACCCTTACTGCCAATACTAAAACCAGTGGCTCCAGACCTGCCTATTCCGGTGAAATCTGCTTTTTGGGCCCAGCTGTTGTTGGCAGGGTCATATTCCCAGAAATCTTTTTTAACGCCATCAATAGCATTCCCGGTTCCGATATAGCCTTTGCTGCCAAGGTTGAAACCCACTGCATAAGCCCTGGCCGATCCGCCAAAATCTGCTTTTTGGGTCCAGGCGCGGGTAATGGTGTCATACTCCCAAAAATCTTTTTTGAGACTGCCATCATACCCCGTACCGATATAGCCTTTGCTTCCAATGCTGAAGCCGACCGCACCACGTCTGGTTGTTCCACCAAAACTTGCTTTTTGAGTCCAGGCGCCGGGACAGTTTTGCGTAATGCTGATGCTCTTTGTATCGATGCACCCATTGGTAGAAGTTGCCGTTAAAGTATAGGTGCCTGGAGCTGTAACAGTAAGGTTTGCCGTTGTGCTAACGATAGTTGAACCATTTGACCAGGAGTACATGCTACCGCCCGTTGCTGTCAAACTAATAGAAGTAGTGGTACAGGTGAGTATTGTTGTTCCTGTGTTGTTGGTGATGCCTGCTGGGGGTGGCGTAGTGTTTTGCGTAATGCTGATACTCTTTGTATCGGTGCATCCACTGCCAGAGGTTACCGTTACCGTATAAGTGCCGGCGGCAGTAATGGTAAGGTTTGCCGTTGTGCTGACCACAATTGAGCCATTTGACCAGGAATAAGTGCTACCGCCTGTCGCTGTTAAACTAATAGAAGTAGTGGTACAAGTGAGTATTGTTGTTCCTGTGTTGTTGGTGATGCCTGCTGTGGGTGGTGTAGTGTTTTGCGTAATGCTGATACTCTTTGTATCGGTGCATCCACCTGCTGATGTTACCGTTACCGTATAAGTGCCGGCAGCAGTAACAATAAGGTTTGCCGTAGTACTAACCACAGTTGAGCCATTTGACCAGGAATAAGTAGTACCGCCTGTTGCTGTCAAACTGATAGAAGTTGTCGTACAAGTGAGTATTGTTGTTCCTGTGTTGTTGGTGATGCCTGCTGTAATAGGCGTACCGATAGCAATATTAGCACCGTTATCATCCCCGGTAATGGCTGGGTTGCTGCTGGTAACGCGAATACGGTATGCCGTGCCCGCTGCTGTATTCGCAGGGATGATTGCATTAATACTGCCGCTGGTTGTGCCGTTTAGAGTACCGATGTTTACTGCATTGGTGAAATCACCGTTTGCAGCACTTAACTGTGCAGTGAAGATATTCCCGGTATTAAATGTGCCCGTTGTGATGAACGGAACACTTACTAAAGCTCCGACACAAAATGAGGTTCCGGAAAGATTTGTTGCAATGATAATGTCAGATTGAAGTGACGGTTCTGGAGAATATTGCCAGAAATCCTTAGTTATGCCGAGATCATTTCCCGTACCAAGATATCCTTTGCTGCCAATACTGAAACCGGTAGCACCCAGCCTGCCGGTGCCAGAAAAATCTGTTCTTTGTGTCCAGGTGTTGGTAGCCGGATCATATCTCCAGAAATCTTTTTTGAAATTAGTACTGCCGTTCAACCCGGTTCCGATATAGCCTTGGCTGCCAATGTTGAAACCAGTGGCACCCTGCCTGCTTACTCCCCCGAAATCTGCTTTTCGGGTCCATATATTAGTAGCCTGGTCATATTCCCAGAAGTCAATTCCGCCCCCGGTTCCGGTACCGATGTAGCCTTTGCGGCCAATGCTAAAACCAGTGGCACCAGACCTGAATCCTCCACCGAAGTTTGCCTTTTGCGTCCATTGATTAGTAACCGGGTCATATTCCCAGAAATCATTTTTAGTGCCAGTGGCAGCATTACCTGTGCCAATGTATCCCTTATTGCCAATGCTAAAACCAGTGGCATCAGATCTGGCTCCTCCGCCCAAATTTGCTTTTTGCGTCCATTGATTGGTGCCTGGGTCATATTCCCAGAAATCATTTAAAAAATTCGAACTCGCATCCAAACCTGTGCCGATATAGCCCTTGCTGCCAATACTAAAACCGACCGCACCTTGCCTGCCCGGTCCGCCGAAGTTTGCTTTTTGCGTCCATGCATTAGTGGCTGTATCATACACCCAGAAATCGTTTTTAGTGCCTCCGTCATAGCCTGTACCGATATAACCCTTGCCGCCGATGCTGAAACCAACGGCGTAATACCTTTCTGTTCCTCCAAAATCGGTTTTCTGGGTCCACTGGTCAGGCGCCGCAATGACAGTAATGTTGTTGCCATTATCATTACCAATAAGAGCAGGGCTGCTTGAAACCACTCTTATTCTATATCCTGAACCTCCTTTCGTGTTGAGAGGAATGGTAGCATTAATGGCTCCGCTTGTTGTTGCAGCAATGCTGCCAATAATTACCGGGCTGGCAAAACTGCCGGAAGAATTACTCGATTGGGCGGTAAATGTATTACCGGCGTTAAAGGTGCCCGTGGCAGTAAAAAAAACTGTCACAGACGAACCCGCAAATAAGGAAGTTCCAGCAACGGTTGTGACAATTATCTCCGGTGTGTATTTCCAGAAATCGTTTCTAAAATTAGCACCATCAGGACCATCATCGCCGGCGCCAATATACCCTTTGCTGCCAATACTAAAACCTGATGCATAACTTCTGGGCGTTCCGCTGAAATTTGTTTTTTGTGTCCAGGCATTATTAGCTGTATCATATTCCCAGAAATCATTTCTTAAAGAAAGACCATCAAACCCGGTTCCGATATAGCCTTTGCCACTAATGCCAAAACCTGCGGCACCAGCCCTTCCCGTTCCGCCAAAATCGGCTTTTCGTGCCCATGTATTCGCAGTGGGATTATATTCCCATAAATCATTTTTATACGTGCCGTCACTGCCCGTACCGATATAGCCTTTGGTGCCGATGCTGAAACCAACGGCATCTGACCTTCCCGTTCCCCCGAAATCTGCCTTCCTTGTCCAGACATTAGCAGCAGGATCGTACTCCCAAAAATCATTTAAGTTTACACCCGTACCAATATAGCCTTTGCTGCCGATGCTGAAACCAGTGGCACCCCTCCTGACTGTTCCCCCGAAATCTGCTTTCCTTGTCCAGGTATTAGCAGCAGGATCATACTCCCAGAAATCTCTTACTGTACCGATCGCGCCACCTTGCTGGAAATTAAATCCGGTGCCGATATAGCCTTTGTTGCCTATACTGAAGCCGGCGGCTCCGGTCCTGCCGCTGTTTAATTCGCCGAAATTTGCTTTTTGAGTCCACGCATTCGTGGCCGTATCGTATTCCCAGAAATCATTTGTCAAAACGCCGCCAGGATCAATAGTTCCGGTACCAATATAGCCTTTACCGCCGATACTGAAGCTTACTGCACCAATCCGCGCTATTCCGCCAAAATCTGTTTTTTGAGTCCAGGCGTCAACAAGTACTCTTATGTCAGCACCGTTATCACTACCGATAAAAGCAGGGTTATTTGAAATAACTCTTATTCTATATCCCGTACCTCCTTGTGAATTGGAAGGGATCGTAGCGTTAATAGTTGCACTTGTTGTTGCACCAACGCTGCCAATGTTTACCGGGATGGTAAAACTGCCGGAAGCATTACTGAGTTGTGCGGTAAAGGTATTACCCGCATTATATGTGCCTGTTGCAGTAAAGGAAACTGAAACAGATGAACCTGCAACCAAAGAAGGAGCACCAATAGTTGTTGATATTGTTTTGTCGGGGGTGTATTCCCAAAAATCATCATACGCACTGCCGCCACCGACTCCGTTGCCAATGTAGCCCTTGCTGCCAATGCTGAAACCTACCGCATAAGATCGTGCGCTTCCTCCAACGAGTGCTTTCTGGGTCCAGGCGTTCGTAGCGGGGTCATATTCCCAAAAATCGTTGTTATCCACGCCATTATATCCGGTACCAATGTAGCCGTTGCCGTATATGCTGAAACCGACAGCGCCTTCCCTGGCTCGAACGAGCGATGCTTTTTCCGTCCAGGTATTCGTAGCAGGGTCATATTCCCAAAAATCACTTTTGTATCCGGTCAGTTGATCCCTGCCAGTGCCAATATAGCCCTTGCTACCAATGCTGAAGCCTGTTGCCTCGGTTCTCCCCCCTCCCGCAAAATCTGCTTTTTTTGTCCAGGTATTGGTACCGGGATCGTATTCCCAAAAATCAGTGCCGCTGCCACCGAATTCTTGCAGACCGGTTCCAATAAATCCCTTGTTACCAATGCTAAATCCGGTCGCAAGATATGTGCCGCCGATGCTTAAGTCTCCGAAATCAGCTTTTCGTGTCCATATATTGGCAGCCGGGTTATATTCCCAGAAATCATTATGTTTAGCGTTGGTCTCGTCCTGGCCTGTCCCAATATAACCTTTGCTGCCGATGCTGAAACCTACTGCCATCCTTCGACCTCCTCCCCCAAAATCCGCTCTTTGCGTCCACGCGTTGGTTGCAGTGTCGTATTCCCAAAAATCCTTCATGAAACCGTTAACCGCACCAAGTCCTGTACCAATATATCCTTTGGCACCAATACTAAAACCAACGGCATAAGCTCTGTCTATTCCGTTGGCATTTGCTTTTTGCGTCCAGCTATTGTCCTGGCCCTGTGTTTTCGTAAGAAGTATAGTCGCGCATAAGAGGATAAAAATCTTTTTCATACTAATATTTTTTGTGTGATCGGATTTGTTTAGCGAAAGATTTGGAGATTCAGTGTTGTGATTTTGGTATTGCGCCCAATTGCTTCATTTCATCAATAGTTATAGTGGGCAATGTTTCACCCTTCTGCATTTTTTCAACTACTTTCCGGGCTACTCTTTCTGCCGCAGTTTTTGTTGCAAATCCATTGTTTCCAGGCAATGCAGGAACAGATGTCTGATGAATAAAAAGCTTATGCTTGTTATAAATGTCGTATCCAAATCCATTTGCGACGGCTACAACTTTAATTACATACTCACCAACTTTTATCGAATCGTTTTGTGGCGTGTATTCTTTTGCAACGTTCTGTTGCGCCATAGAAGCAAGGGAAGTCATTCTGCTTATTAGCAAGCAAAAAAGTAAAAAATAGAATCGTTTCATGGGGATCAGTTTTGGTTAATACAAAAGTGGTGAGATAAAAAAGGTAAGTCAATCCCTAATATTAGGAAGAAGGATGATGAAGAACAGAAGCGATTTTTCTGAATACGAAGAAATACTATCTTCTTATAATTGCTTAACTTTATCAGATAATTAATTGCTTAACTTTATCAGATAATCCGTCAGTCTTATATTTCCTCAAACTCATGACCCAGCTCTTTACATCAAAAGTTATCCGTGCAATTTTTATTGCGTGTTCTTTTTTTGTGCCAGTTCATTCCGTTGCCCAAACCCTGCCGGTAAAAAAACTTTTGTTTGAAACCATTACCATTAATGATGGCCTCTCGCAGGGAATGGTGAATTCGATTCTGCAAGACCATTATGGATTCATGTGGTTTGCAACCAAGGATGGATTAAACCGGTACGATGGATATCATTTTATTGTGTACCGCCACGATCCTTCCAACTCTGCCTCCATTGCAGACAACTATGTTGAAGGAATATTTGAAGATTCGAAAGGCAGATTATGGGCGGGCACCACTTCGCAGGGACTTGAACTGTTTGATCGTGAAACCGAAACATTCCGTCATTTTAAAAAAGCAGGGAAAGATAATACAATAGAGATTGGTCATGTATTTTCCGTAGCGGGAGATAAAGAGGGACAAATTTGGATAGCATCCGGAAAGGGCGTGATGGTTCTAACGGAGCATCCGGATGCAAAGGGCAAGGCATCAACGTTCACATTCAGAAGAATCAATGACGACCCGCACCCGCAGGTTTTTATTGCACAAAATGGCACAGTGTGGATCTCCGGATCACACGGTAACCTGTTGACCATTTCTAAAAATAAAACCGGGAAAGAAGAAATTGATTCGATACTCTCAAGCAAATATTTGCCCTATCAAGCGAACGGTGCATTTGCAGAACATGTCGTCAATTGTTTCCAGGAGGACACCAGCCGTCATTGCTTGTTCCTTTTTACGGATCATTGCATCTCGAGGTTTGATGAGAAACAAAATACTTTCAATACTATTTGTCTGAGGACTACAGCTATTCTTTCTGCCTGTTCGAATGGTAAAACAATTTGGCTCATTGATTATTTCCACCTCACACAGTTTAACACAAGCACAGCCGAATTAACGCGCATTGAAAGCACAGATCCAGGGATATTCGATCTGACAACCTCTGCAAACTGTACATACACCGATAAAAGCGGGATTGTTTGGATAGGCACCGCAGGTTATGGCATTTTAAAGTATAATCCCCGTGCAGAAAAATTTCACCATACCGACACGAAAACGATTCACTGGATAAAAGAAACAAATGACGGGCATATCGTGGTAGTGAAAGATGAGCCGAGGCTCTACATTTTTGATAAAAACACCGGCAGTTATACCGGCATGATCCCTGATGAAAAATTGCAGAAAAATGAGCTGTTTAACGGAATGGTCCTTGATGCAGCGCTACAGGACGATGATGGGAGTTACTGGATATGTAAGCAAACATTGCTGCGTTACGATGCGACTAAGAAAAATTATACGGCTTATCGTGATAAAGCCGCTTTTCCCCTCTACAAAGACCGGCGCGGTGAAATATGGTTCGGTAGCAATGAAGCCTTTTGCAATTACAATAAAACCGGGAAATTTGCCAATTACAAATATCCCGTTGCTACCGCGAATTTTCCTTACAAATTCTTGCAGGCAATATATGAAGATGACAAGGGCATTTTCTGGTTAGGCACGATATCAGGGCTTTTGCGTTTTGATCCATTGAATAATTCATGGAGAATTTTTAAAAATGATCCCGCTGATTCCACCTCTCTGAGTTTCGACCTTATCTTCTGTTTGTGCCCCGACCCATTAGGGCCGGACAAGTACTTGTGGATCGGGACCAACGGGGGTGGCCTTAATTGTTTTGACATGAGAACCGGAAAAGTGCGCCGTTTTTCTGTTAAAGAAGGCCTTGCCAACGATGTGGTATATGGAATTTTGAGCGATAACAAGGGCTGCTTATGGATGAGCACCAATAATGGCTTATCCAAACTTGACAGGAACAGAATAAGCTTTCGTAATTACGATGTAAATGACGGTTTGCAGGGTAATGAATTTAACCGTTATGCATTTTGCAAAACGAGAGACGGCACTTTATTCTTCGGTGGGGTAAACGGATTCAACTATTTTGATCCGGCAGAGATAGAAGATAATGCCACTGTACCGAATGTAATGATTACCGGTTTGAAGATCACCAACCAGATGGTTTCTTTTCAATCAAAAAATTCACCACTGTCTAAACCGGTTTATTTAACTGATAAGATAGTATTGCCCTACAGAGATAATATGATTTCTTTCGATTTCGCAGCCCTCGATTTCGCAAATCCCGGCAAGAACTTATATAAATACAAGCTCGAAGGTTTTAACAAAGATTGGATCGACCTGGCTACTGAACACTCGGCCACTTATACTAATTTGGATCCGGGGACCTATACACTAAAAATAAAAGGAAGCAACAGCGACGGCGTGTGGAATGAGAACGGAGCGAGTTTACAACTCGTAATTCTTCCTCCATGGTATATGACATGGTGGTTCCGCATTGCCGCAGCGATTGCTGCTATAGCGATGCTGTATGCATTCTATCGTTACCGGCTCCAGCAAGCATTGAAGGTGCAGGCTATTCGCAACAGAATAGCGCAGGACCTGCACGATGAGATCGGCTCCAATCTCAGTAACATTTCCATCTTCACGGAAGTGGCGCAGGAAAAATTTGCGGAGCCGGCTTCAGTGCAGTCCCTTCTAAAAAAGATTAGTGACTCCACGCAAACTTCGCAGGAGGCCATGAGTGATATTGTATGGATGATCAATACACGTAATGACCGGTTTGAAAATATTATAATACGCATGCGTGCGCTGGCCGCCGAGTTGTTTGAGGCGAAGCATCAGCAATTGAATATGGACCTGGATGAAAGATTGAATGACGTGAAACTGGGCATGGAAGAACGAAAAAATTTTTATCTCATTTACAAAGAAGCGCTCAATAACATTGTAAAGTACGCCTGTTGCAAAAATGTCTGGATTGAAATGAAGATGCAGGACGCTGCAATAAATCTGAAGATTAAAGATGACGGAAAAGGATTTGATTTGGAAAAACATTATCATGGTAACGGCTTAAATAATATGAAACGGCGTGCAGAACTGCTCAAAGGAAGTTTATTCATTCACTCGGAACCTGGCATAGGAACTTCTGTTGAATTGAATTTCCCGGTTTAAAACCTTACTAATTTTAGGGATAAAAAAGCGTAGAGGAAATAGCTACTTTTGTCTTATGTTAATTCGTGTTCTAGTTTACGATGATAATAAAACAAGGCAGGATGCATTGAAGCTCCTGATCGAAAATCAAAAGGATATGGCGTTTGTGGGTGCTTTTGAAAACTGCAGTCATGTAGTTGAGGATATGGAAAAATTACTTCCGGATGTAGTGCTGATGGATATCGACATGCCGGCCGTGAACGGGATTGAAGGTTTGAAACTAATACGACAACATGCTCCCCGTGTCCTTATCATCATGCAAACAGTTTTTGAGGATGATGAAAAAATATTTAAGGCGATCCGCGCAGGCGCTCATGGTTATTTCGTGAAAAAGACACCTCCTGCAAAACTTATTGAAGGTATTCGTGATGTTGTTGAAGGTGGCGCACCCATGACGGCTTCTGTAGCACGAAAAGTGCTTGAAGTGTTTCATGAGCAGAAGGGCTCCAATCGATTCGACCTCACCCCACGTGAGTTTGAAATCCTCTCCATGCTCATGAAGGGCATGAGTTACAAAATGATTGCTGATGCGTGCCACGTCACTTTTCACACTGTGAATGCACACTGCAAAAGCATTTATGAAAAGCTTCATGTACATTCAGCCACTGAAGCCGTGGCAAAAGCAATTGATCAACGCATTGTATAATTTTTATAAGACATGTATTTTTATAACACACTTACTCAACAACATCAATTTTTATTGCTGAATTTTTTGTGGCAGATATTCGAACAAGTAAAAAACAAAAAAGCCTCTCAGAAAACTGAAAGGCTTTAATAAGAATGGCAGCTACCTACTCTCCCGCATTGTTGTGCAGTACCATTGGCCATGAGGGACTTAACTTCTCTGTTCGGAATGGGAAGAGGTGAACACCCTCGGAATAACCACCATAAAGAATTAAGTTGATTGGTTTATACGTTGATAGGTTGATTGGAAAAACCTTTCAACTATTCAACTTAGTCAACCTTTCAACTAAATAAGATACATATTGGAAAAGCTAATCATCAAGAAAAAAAATTAAAGCATACGGGTAATTAGTACTACTCGGCTTAGCTGTTACCAGCTTTACACCTGTAGCCTATCAACGTCATCGTCTTTGACGACCCTTAAAAGTAAACTCATCTTGTGGAAGGTTTCACGCTTAGATGCTTTCAGCGTTTATCCTGGCCGTACATAGCTACTCTGCATTGCACCTGGCGGCACAACAGATACACCAGCGGTACGTACGCTCCGGTCCTCTCGTACTAAGAGCATGTCCACTCAATTTACTAGCGCCCACCACAGATAGGGACCGAACTGTCTTGCGACGTTCTGAACCCAGTTCACGTGCCACTTTAATCGGCGAACAGCCGAACCCTTGGGACCTTCTCCAGCCCCAGGATGTGACGAACCGACATCGAGGTGCCAAACCTTACCGTCGATATGAGCTCTTGGGTAAGATCAGCCTGTTATCCCCGGAGTACCTTTTATCCTTTGAGCGATGGCCCTTCCATGCAGAACCACCGGATCACTTTAGCCAGCTTTCGCTCCTGCTCGGCCTGTATGCCTCACAGTCAAGCACCCTTATACTAATGCGCTCTATGTACGATTACCAACCGTACTGAGGGTACCTTTGCAAGCCTCCGTTACTTTTTAGGAGGCGACCACCCCAGTCAAACTACCCACCATGCAATGTCTCCCGATAAATCGGGATTAGGTTCTAAGCAACAAAAGGTTGGTATTTCAACGTTGACTCCACCACCCCTGGCGAGGCAGCTTCGTAGTCTCCCAACTATCCTACACATTTGTTGCTCAAAATCAATGCAAAGTTGTAGTGAAGGTTCACGGGGTCATCTTCACCGATACTACAATTTCACCGGGCTCGTGGAGGAGACAGTGTTCAACTCATTAGACCATTCGTGCAGGTCGGAACTTACCCGACAAGGAATTTCGCTACCTTAGGACCGTTATAGTTACGGCCGCCGTTTACCGGGGCTTCAGTCAAAAGCTTCGCCTTGCGGCTAACCCCCTTCCTTAACCTTCCGGCACCGGGCAGGTATCAGGCTCTATACGTCATCTTTCGATTTTGCAGGGCCCTGTGTTTTTGTTAAACAGTTGGTTGAACCATTTTACTGAGACCGCATCGCTGCGGTACGCTTTATCCCGAAGTTACAGCGTCAATTTGCCTAGTTCCTTCTCCACGGCTCACCCGAGCGCCTTAGAATACTCATCCCGTCTACCTGTGTCGGTTTGCGGTACTGGCCGCTATGCTCGCTTTTCTTGGCAGGGCTTTTATTGCTTCGCTTTGCCCGAAGGCTCGGCTCAACGTACACTTCCGTCCGTACGTAGCAACCACGGCCCTGCGTCCCTTTTAATGCATAGCGGGTGCAGGAATATTAACCTGCTTTCCATCAGATGCCCCTTTCGGGTTTTCCTAAGGACCAGACTAACCCTGATCCGATTAACGTTGATCAGGAACCCTTAGACTTTCGGCGATGGAGTTTTTCACTCCATTTATCGTTACTTATGCCTACATTTTCTTTTGAAATCGCTCCAGGAATGGTTGCCCATCGCCTTCAATGCAGATTTCAATGCTCCCCTACCGATTCTAACAAGTTAGAATCTTAGAACTTCGGTTCGTAGTTTGATGCCCGATTATTTTCCGTGCAGGGCCTCTCGACCAGTGAGCTGTTACGCACTCTTTAAATGAATTGCTGCTTCCAAGCAAACATCCTGGCTGTTATAGAAGCCCCACCGCGTTTGATCAACTTAACTACGTATTAGGGACCTTAGTTGCTAATCTGGGTTATTTCCCTCTCGGCCACGGACCTTAGCGCCCGCAGCCTCACTCCCGGAGATATATGATAGCATTCGGAGTTTGTCAGGGTTTGGTAGGCGGTGAAGCCCCCTAGCCCAATCAGTAGCTCTACCTCTATCATACTTCAATATCCGAGGCTGTTCCTAAAAACATTTCGGGGAGAACGAGCTATCTCTCAGTTTGATTGGCCTTTCACCCCTATCCACAGGTCATCCCAGAACTTTTCAACGTTAATGGGTTCGGTCCTCCAGTGGGTGTTACCCCGCCTTCAACCTGCCCATGGATAGATCACAAAGTTTCGCGTCTGCCCCCACTGACTAAGCGCCCTGTTTGGACTCGCTTTCGCTTCGGCTCCGTTTTTCAAAAACTTAACCTTGCCAGTGAGGAGCAACTCGTAGGCTCATTATGCAAAAGGCACGCCGTCACTAACCATATTGCTATGGCAGCTCCGACCGCTTGTAAGCACACGGTTTCAGGTACTATTTCACTCCCCTGTTTGGGGTGCTTTTCACCTTTCCCTTACGGTACTGGTTCACTATCGGTGTCTGAGGAGTATTTAGCCTTACCAGATGGTGCTGGCAGATTCACGCAAGATTCCTCCGGTCCCGCGCTACTCAGGATACCGCTCGTTTTCATCAATTTACGCCTACAGGACTATCACCTTCTTTTGTTCAACTTTCCAGAAGATTCAGCTTGTTGATGAATTCTAAATGCGGTCCTACAACCCTCCGGCGGCACGCCGCCAAAGTTTAGGCTCTTCCCATTTCGCTCGCCACTACTCTGGGAATCATTATTATTTTCTTTTCCTCCGCCTACTTAGATGTTTCAGTTCAGCGGGTTGGCTTCCGTCTTGCGACGGATAATACGCCTTCAGCGTACTAGGTTGTCCCATTCGGAAACCTGCGGATATAACGCTTGTGTGCAGCTCCCCGCAGCTTATCGCAGCTTACCACGTCCTTCATCGCCTCTCAGACCCAAGGCATCCACCGTGTGCCCTTAATTGCTTTAAAAAATTTGAAATTGTAGTGATGTTACCACCACTAATTATTGATTTGATACTCTTGATGAGATCGCTTTCCCAATATGT
>WNGE01001774.1_pt1:0-22500 | contig 65835 bp, 35 predicted proteins | sample 5400651 | NCBI WGS metagenome assembly WNGE01 (sample SAMN13153370, study PRJNA577476) | soil metagenome | isolation source: 60 cm soil or saprolite under grassland replicate 2 | place: USA:California | collected 2016-06-15 | reverse complement strand
AACAATGCATTCAATGAACTTAAAGCTTTAAAAAAACGGCTGCAAAGATAGGTGTGATACTATCTGCACCAAATTATTTTCGGAACTTTTTACTTTATTTTTTCTGCTCTTTTTAAAGAACTTACTTCTTTTTGTGAAGCGGGGCGCAAAGATAAGCGGGAAATATTCTCTTCCAAATCTTTTTCTCGTTAAGTTTTTTCAGCAATTACGACTGATTAAGTTTGAAATGCTAATGTAGCATTTATATTCACTTTATTGAAGATAGCATAAGATAAGAGGAAATTTTTAGTTAAGAGATTCCATATAACTTACTTCTTAAGAGAGTTTCCATGCAGATAAATCTTTAGCAAGGAGTTTTTCAAGCTCTTCAATGTCGTTTTTGAAAATACTATAAGCAAAAGCCTGATCTTCTTTATCTATTATAGGTTTATCCTGCTTTACTTTAACTACATCTGTCAATCTATTTCGTATTCCTTTAGGTAAGATTCTACCAGCTTTAAAAACTATTTCTTTTCCAACCAAATTGAAAAGAGGCTTTAATCTATTTTTATTATAAGTGTTCTTTATTTCACTCTTTATATCGCTTGTAATACTTGTATCTACATTAAGAAATTGAAACAGACTAAATAATGTTCCGCGAAAATCATTTTTTAAATCATCCAGAAAAAGGATTTTTATATTTTCATCGGCAAAATATTTTTTATAGTTCTTTAACTGCTCAGCACACATGCCTGCTTCTATATAGGTGCGAAGGGTAATTATATTTTGTTTATTTAATATTTTTTGATCATTTAACCAAACTTCTTCAAACTCTTCATTATTGAAATCAATATGTTGTCTTTGTTCCAGATTTTTTTCCATTGCCTCACGGAAAGACAATGTTTCATTCCCCTTAGAACTACGCATTAACCAGCCAGAGAAAGCTCTTTCCACGGGATTGCGAAAACAGAAGATCAATTTTGCATTTGGTAAATCATGTTTAATTCTGCCTGCTACAAACGGCAAAAAAGAATAAGTGGGTGTAGCTTCACCTGCAATTTTTTCGCTTCTTCGTTCTTTAAAAAATTCGCTATAATAATTTAATCCTTTCGTATAGTGTAAATCAAAAAACCTAGTTTCCTTTCGTGGGGACATAAAGACTTCAGAATGCTGAGAAAGATAATAATATATTGATGTAGAGGCGGTTTTCGGTGGGCCTACAACAAGAAAATCCGGTAATTTTTGCATTGCGATTTATATAAGCTAAATTGATTTTATAAACGTCAGTCAGCCGCAAGTTATCAGTTCTTTTTTAACTTTTAGGTATAACAAGAAAAAATTATTACGGTCTTAAAACACGCTCTTTGTAATTCACTTTTACGAGAAACAAACCTTTTGAAGGAGCCGAGAAATCTGCCTTCGTACAATCTTTATTTTTAATTATCTCGTTAAATTGTTCAAGCGTAATAGCACCTGTAGCAACTTTTAGCATAGTAGAGACGAGACCTCTTACCATTCCTCTCAAAAACCTGTTTGCTATTACATTATAAACAATGCAATCTTTTTCAGGCAACCATTCAGAATGATAAATGTTGCAGAGAAAACTTTTAACCTGTGTATTTCGCTTTGAAAAAGAAGTAAAATCTGTATGTTGTTTTACCTGATGCGCTGCTTGCTGAAGTATTTCAAAATTTAATTTATAAGGAAAATAATAAGCTGTATCTGAAAGGAATGGATTCTTTTTGCTGTAAATAAAATATTTATACTCACGTGAAATGGCATCAAAACGGCAATGGCTTGAATCATTAACGCTATAGAAGGCTTTTACAGTTATATCATGAGGTAAAATGGCGTTGAGATTATAAAGGTTTTTTTCCCGGATATTTATTTCTGTATCAAAGTGAAAAAAATTTTCCAATGCATGAACCCCTGTATCTGTACGTGATGATCCTGTAAGAGTAATTTGTTGCCTGAATAAAATTGCCAATGCTTTCTCTACCTCTGCCTGTATTGTATTTGCATTATGCTGAATCTGAAACCCACTATAATTTGTTCCTTTATAGGCAACTTCTAAAAAATAACGGTGCATACACATTATTTAAGCATAGCCTTGAAACGTTTTTTATAGTAAGGATCTATTAACTGATTTTCGAGCGATGCAAATGCTGAAACATCGTAAACATAAGGATACGCTGTATCAAAAAAACTATAGCGGGCATCATCGGTTAAAAATAAGGCACCAAGACTTTTAACCTGTTCAGTGGTTATACATTTATCTTGGAAATATTTCTTAGCTGTTTGAATCATTTTATCATCACCATTTGCTCCAACTATTTTCTTTTTTAATTTATCTAAATCATTATCAGAAAGCATTTTTGCGCAGTCTGATTTATACATCGTTTGTGATGGAGTTGTTTCGGCTTGTTTGTTTTCAATCGGGGTATTGTTAGGAACTGATTTGTTTACTGTATCAGTTTTGTTTGCAGTATCCGTCGCTTGTTTTTTTGAAAAGAAAGGATTATTTACTTGTCCTTGTGTGGAAACAGAAGTGTCTGTAGCAGGACTTTTTTCTTCAGTCTTAACTTCTGTCACTGGTTGAGTTGTATCTACTGCCGCTGAATCTGGCTTTACTTTTTTTGCAATTGCAGAATCTTCAGTTTTCTTTTGAGGCGTCGGCTGTGAAGGAAAAAATATTTTTATAGTATCATTACCTGAAGCCTGATCAACAAATACCATGTTTACACCTTCATCTGTTTTTTGTTCTTCAATTTTTGTAATTGATTTATTAAGCGCGGAGATTGTATCTGTTATAGGATTTTGATTTTGTGCTTTCTTTAACGAATCATTTAAAGATGCCGATACATTTTCTGCTGATGGTAATTCTTTTTTGATTTCGGTTGGCGGAATAGTGGTTGGTTTATTTGCAGACTGATCTATAGGTGCTACTTTTAATGTAGTATCATTCACTACCTGCGAAAGCATATCACCGAAAGCATTTGTTTTAGCAGTATCTTTTTGTACTACAGTATCTTTTTGCACTTCAGGTACAGCAGCTTCAGCGCCGGCCATTGTTATTTCCAAAGATTGAAAATTGAAAAGCCCCCATCCTTTATCTCCAAAATTCTTTAGTGCATAACCTGCATCTGCTTTTTTGATTACACAATTAAATTGCCGACCAGGAAACTTATTATTAGGGAAGCTGATATTTAGTTGATATTTTCCATCCGTTAGTTTAGGGATAATTACATAACCAATTTCAGATGAATTATAAGTTTTACCATTCACATTTACACTGAAAGTTTGTTTATCATCTGCCTGTATATATATGAAATGATTTTGCTGCGCATTCAATCGGTTAGAATTAAACAAAGCACATATGAAACAACTTGCAAATAATATTTTAATAAACTTACTCATTGCACTTTTTTATTTGCGACAAAACTACTGTAAAATGATTGCAGTTTAGCTGCTTAGCAGTTGTCGCGATTATTCATTTTAACCATTTATAAATTATTTAACCAGCCCTTTCACTACGAAAGGTATTTTTGCGCTCTAAATTTACAATGATGAAGCAGTTTTTTGTAATGATCGGTATATGTGTTGTAAGTACTCTTGAAGCGCAGATTGTTGTTAAAGCAGAAAAGAATCCGGCATGGAAAAAAATTTATCGTGGAGAAGCTACAAAAATTAATGACCTCGTTAATACCAAGCTCGATATAAAATTTGATTTTAATAAATCATGGATGTATGGTAAAGAATGGCTGACACTTAAACCGCATTTTTATCCCACAGATTCTCTGAATCTTGATGCCAAAGGCATGACCATAAATGAAGTGGCTATTGTTAAGAATGAAAAAAGAATACCACTTAAATATATTTACGACAGCCTTAATCTTCGAATCACTTTAGACAGAACCTACAAGAACACGGAAAATTATACTATTTACATTGATTATATTTCCCGTCCCGATGAATACAAAGGAGCAGGCAGCGCTGCCATCACTGAAGCAAAAGGTTTATACTTCATTAATCCAAGAGGGGAAGAAAAAGATAAACCTACAGAAATATGGACGCAGGGTGAAACGGAGAGCAATAGTGTATGGATGCCAACAATTGATAAGCCAAATCAAAAAAGCACAGAAGAAGTCAGCATGACGGTCCCCTCAAAATATGTAACACTCTCAAATGGTTTGTTAGTTAACCAGAAGAAAAATACTGATGGCACAAGAACTGATACATGGAAAATGAATCTTCCAAATGCACCTTATTTATTTTTTATGGGAGTGGGAGAATACTCAATTATTAAAGATAGTTACAAAGGCAAAGAAGTAAGTTATTATGTAGAAAAAGAATATGCACCTGTGACACGTAAAATATTTGGTAATACTCCTGAAATGATAAACTTCTATGCTACCAAACTTGGAATAGATTATCAATGGCCAAAATATTCACAGATCGTAGGAAGGGATTATGTTAGCGGAGCAATGGAAAATACCACAGCCACACTGCATCAGGAAAGCGCTTATCAAAATGCAAGACAGTTGCTTGACGGTAATACATGGGAAGAAGTAATTGCACATGAACTTTTTCATCAATGGTTTGGTGACCTTGTAACATGCGAAAGCTGGAGTAATATTACCGTGAATGAAAGTTTTGCTGATTTTGCTGAAACACTATGGGATGAATATAAACATGGTAAAGATTCTGGTGATGAACATAATTTTGAAGCTCAGCAAAACTATCTTCAAAGCGGTAGTGAAAGCAAAGACCTTGTACGCTTTTATTACAGGGATAAAGAAGATATGTTTGATGCAGTTAGCTATAACAAAGGCGGCCGCATTTTAAATATGCTTCGAAATTATGTAGGTGAAGATGCTTTTTTTAAATCACTAAATGTTTACTTAACAGCAAATAAATTTAAAACAGGCGAAGCACATCAATTGCGTCTTGCATTTGAACAGGTAACCGGGCAGGATCTAAACTGGTACTGGGATCAATGGTATTATGGAAGTGGTCATCCTGTTGTAAAGATCAATTACGATTCTAATGATAGTGCAAAAAGGGCAATGGTAATTATACAGCAAACACAACAGGGAGATAAAATATTTAAGTTGCCTATAGCGATTGATATTTATAATGGAGCAGATAAAAAGAGATACAATGTATGGATGAACGATAAAACGGATACTTTCAGTTTCAGCTATGCACAACGTCCTGATCTTATAAATGTTGATGGGAATAAAATATTGCTCTGGCAAAAAACAGATAATAAAACAGCAGAGAACTACATAGCGCAGATAAAGTATGCTCCTTTGTATTTAGACAGGAGAGAAGCCTTAGCCTACTTTGCAAAAAATAAAATGCATGAACTGTTGCTTGGTCTCAAAGATAAATTTGCAGGGTTGCGTTCATACACACTTGAACAAATAGAAGATGATTCAACGCTGATAAGTGAGGCCGCTACTTTACAAACTATTGAAAACATGGTTAAAACAGACAGCGATAGAAAAGTGAGAGCCAAAGCACTTGAATTACTTGCTAGTACTGAAGATGTAAAATATAAACCACTTTTCGAGCAGTATGTAAATGATTCTTCTTACAGCATTGCAGGCGCTGCTTTGGAAGGACTTAATAATTTAGATTCTACTAATGCTTTTGCACTTGCCAAAAAATTTTCAACTGATGCTAAAGGAAAATTAGGCGAAGTTACTGCCGGCGTGATAATGAATAACGGTTCAGAAGCTGATTTTTATTTCATTGAAAAACGTTATAAAGAAATTCCTCCTGGGCAGGAAAAGTTTGAAGCGACTATAGCTTTCTGCGGGTATCTTAACAAAGTGAATGATACTGCAAAAATTAAAAAAGGCATAGATGAAGTTGTTGCATTCAGAAATATGATCCCGGAAAATTATCGTGGATTCACTGATCCTGTTATTAAGGAGGCACTTGAAAAATTAGCAAAGACGAAGGGTAGTGAAATTGAGCAATATATTAACAATGCGATTAAGTAAAATCAACTTTCTCCAAGCAGTCCTTAACTTCAATTTAGCAGAACTTTACTAATTTTGCGCCCCATGCAAATTGAAGTACTTAAATCTAAGATACACAGGGCTACAATTACAGAAGCAAATCTGCATTATGTGGGAAGTCTCACACTTGATGAAGACCTAATGGATGCTGCTAATTTTATTGAGCATGAAAAAGTGCAGATAGTAAATGTAAACAATGGTGAAAGGCTGGAGACTTATCTTATAAAGGGCAAGCGCGGCAGCGGTACCGTTTGTTTAAACGGCCCTGCTGCAAGAAGGGGCGCTGTTGGCGATATAGTGGTTATTATTTCTTATGCTGCAATGGATTTTGAGGAGGCAAAAAAATTTAAGCCGGCAGTTGTATTTCCAAAAGAAGGGAATAAACTATAATATTTTTTTGCAGACTCGGTGCTACTATTATGCTTTTGTTGTGTCACTCACTTAAACGTTCAATCGTTATTGAGCATAATGGAATTGGGAATTTAGTTACAAACCTGCTCACCATTGACCATGCACGATTCTTGTGTACAATTGTACAACGTAATCCCGATAGCTGTTAAGTAAAATATTTTTACAAAACCCAGGCCTATAAAAAATATCTATCTTATCCTCACTAAAACTCGAATGAAAAATATAGCAGCCATTCAGGCGAAAATATTAGGTCGTGATGAAGTAAAACATTTTGTTCGCTCAGCAAGAACAACAGGTAAAACGATTGCGTTTACAAATGGCTGTTTTGACATTTTGCATGAGGGGCATATTTACTCTTTATCGCAGGCAGCGAAAGAAGCAGACATTTTAATTGTTGGCTTAAACAGTGATAGCAGTGTAAGAAAATTAAAAGGTGAAAACAGGCCAATAAACAACGAGCACTCAAGACAAATTGTACTTGCTTCTTTATTAATTGTTGATATTGTAGTAACGTTTAAAGAAGATACGCCACTTGAACTGATAAAGGTGGTACAACCTGATGTATTTGTAAAAGGAGGTGATTATACAATTGATCAGATTGCCGGCGCAAAAGAAGTAATTGCCAGCGGTGGCAGGGTTATTATTAATCCTATTCTAGAAGGATTTTCAACTACGAATCTTATAGAAAAGATAAGGCAACTTTAAAGGGACATCATTTATTTTTTAGTAAGAAACTAAAAAGACCTTGAAATAATTATTGTTTCAAAACCAATTAACAAGAAGCAATAAAATAATAGTGATCCAAAAACCAAACATCCAGTTTATAAGGTCGATTACCTCTTTATTCATTTTTTCAATAAGATCAGTCTTACCTTCTTTGGTAAGAAAGGTATCTGTTTCAGAAATACTCATAATTTACTTCTACAATAGTGTAAATTCTAAAATAATTTTTGTACTAAATAGAAACTTAACTTTCACTCACAATTAGCTTAATTATTTTTGCCATAGATTGATTGTTTATGAAGCACCTGATTCCAAGAGATATTAGCTGGCTTAGTTTTAATGCAAGAGTTTTGCAGGAAGCGAATGACCCCACAGTACCATTAAAAGAAAGAATCCGTTTTCTTGGTATTCACTCCAATAATCTTGATGAATTTTTCAGGGTAAGGGTTGCCACACTTAAACGCATGATTGAATTAGGTGGTAAGAAAAGCAATATGCACCTTGAAGAAAAACCTCAGCAGATACTTGATGAAATTCAAACTATCGTCCTGCAGCAGCAAAGCGAATTCAACAGGATATGGGAAGGCATTTTGCAGGAGCTAAAAAATGAAAAAATTTTTCTTGTAGATGAAACACAGTTAAACAAGGAGCAAAAAATTTTTGTAAGAAAATTTTTTGATGAAGAAGTACGCTCTAATATTATTCCTTTAATGATTGAAAGCCTGCCTCAACTTCCTTACCTGCGGGAAAAAAGTATTTATCTTGGCGTAGTGATGCGCAAAAAAGATTCTGCTTATGATCTCAAGTATTCACTTATCGAAATACCAAGCAAAACAATTGGCCGCTTTGTGCAATTGCCTGCACCTCCCGAAGAGCATCATATTATTTTATTGGAGGATGTAATTCGCTTTAACCTGCCTTACATCTTTTCTTACTTTGGTTACGACTATTTTAGCGCCCATGTTTTTAAGGTAACTAAAGATGCAGAAATTGATATCGACAATGATGTTACTACAACTTTTGTTCAAAAAATAGAAAGCGGGTTAAAGAACAGGAGAAAAGGCAAGCCCGTTCGTTTTGTGTATGATAAAGAAATGGATGCTGGTTTGCTTGAATATCTGATGAAGCGTTTAAATCTTTCAAGAAGAGATAATATTATACCTGGTGGACGCATTCATAACTTCAGGCATTTTATGGATTTTCCTGATGTATTCAAAACAAAAAGTGCAAGACGCTCACCCTTTACTCATCCTTTGTTGAAGCAAGCGTTAAGGGTAACAGATGTAATAACGGAACAAGATGTGATGTTGCATTTTCCATATCATTCTTTCGACTCAATAATTGATCTTCTGCGCGAAGCAGCAATTGATTCAGAAGTTACTACCATTAAAATAACTTTATACAGACTTGCTCCTAATTCTAAAATCATCAATGCATTGATTAACGCTGCAAGAAATGGTAAGCAGGTACTTGTAATGCTTGAATTAAGAGCAAGATTTGATGAAGAGGCAAACCTTGAGTATAAAGCACGTTTGGAAGAAGAAGGAGTGAAAGTGCTTATTGGTATTCCAAACATGAAGATTCATGCCAAAATATGTTTAATAAAAAAACGAAGCGGCAAAAAAACCATTCAATATGGTTTTGTAAGTACAGGCAATCTGAATGAAAGAACAGCTAAGGTATACGGAGATCATTGCCTGCTTACAAGCAACCGGAATATTATGGCAGACATCAACAGGATCTTCCGTTTTATTCAAAATCCTAACACTGATTTAAATCATTTAAAAGCCTGCAAAACATTAATGGTATGCCCCACTTTTATGCGGAAACAACTTATACAGTTAATCAATGCTGAAATTAAAAGTGCAAAAGCCAAAAAAACGGCAAGCATCATTGCAAAGCTTAATTCACTCAGTGATGTTAAACTCATCAATAAGCTATATCATGCGGCAGCAGCGGGTGTGGAGATAAAATTAATTGTACGTGGTATATTTTGTGCAATGACCGAACAAAAAAAATTAAAGCATCGCATACAGGCAATCAGTATCGTGGATGAATATCTTGAGCATGCACGGGTGATGATTTTTCACAACAATGGCAAAGAAAAAATTTGTATTTCCTCCGCTGATTGGATGATACGTAATCTTGACCATCGTGTGGAAGCATCGGCGATCATTAATGATGAAAGCATATGCGAAGAATTAAAAGATATTATCCACATTCAATTAAGAGACAATGTAAAGGCACGTATTTTAGATAACGCCCTATCAAATAACTATGTATCTTCCAAAGGTCAAAAGAAAGTACGTTCACAAATTGAAACGTATAATTATTTGCGTAACAAAATTCAAAAGCCAGGCGAAATAACTACCCACCCCGAGCAGTTAAAAGAAATAAGAGCAATTGGTTATTCTACCTGAGTTTGTAATAAAAATATATACAGGTGAAACTCGCAGCCATTGATATAGGAAGTAATGCAGCGCGTTTGCTCATTTCTGAAGTGGTAGAAGGTGATAACGGCAAACCGCAATTTAATAAACTCAATCTTATACGTGTGCCATTGCGTCTTGGTTTTGACGTGTTTGAAAAAGGAGAGATCAGCAAACCCAAACTTGGCATGATCATTCAGGCCATGAAGGCATATGCGCATTTGCTCAATGTATATAGTGTTCATCATCTGAAAGCGTGCGCTACAAGTGCCATGCGTGATGCACGGAACAGCAGTGATGTAATAAGAAAAGTAAAGCTCGAAACAGGAATTCAAATCAGCATTATCAGCGGCGATGATGAAGCTTCTTATATTTATGAAAATCACATCGCTGAAAATTTGGACAAAGAACATTCCTATTTATATATAGATGTCGGAGGCGGAAGTACAGAGCTTACTTTTTTTGCGGATGGTAAGTTGCGTTACAAAGAATCATTTGATATCGGCACTATCAGGCTATTAAAAAATATGGTTACTGAAAAGCATTGGGAAGAAATGCGTGACCATCTGAAGAACAACACAAAAAGTAAACTGCCTATTATCGCTATTGGTTCAGGTGGCAACATCAACAAAGTTTTTTCACTAAGTAAAAAGAAAGAAGGCAAGCCGCTTCACCTTGATCTTCTAAGAGATTATTATAAAGAGCTTTCCAGTGTTCCACTTGATGAAAGAATTCGTCTTTATAACATGCGTGAAGATCGTGCTGATGTAATTGTTCCGGCTTTGCAAATTTATATTAACGTAATGCGCTGGGCCGATATAAATGAAATTTATGTTCCTAAAATTGGTTTGGCCGATGGTCTTATTCAAAGCTTATACGAAGAACTGGTTGGTAAAGGAGCGATAAAAACAACGGTATAATAATTCATGAATTTTTTTATCCGCAGAATGCTGTGCATGTACCCAACTTTTGGATAATATTAAACTTTTGTTGCGTCGCACTCTCGTACTTTTTATTCTTTGATCAACATTCTTCATCACTTAACAGTTATTCTTTACAGCGATTCAACCAATTAACATTTAAAATAATTCCCCATCTTTGCACCCCGACATCTGAATATGTTTTATTCTAAAGCAGGGCCATATTCAGTTTACTAAAACTCTTCAAAATAATTTCAGATGTCTGCTGCAACCAAAGAAATAAAAAAAGTTACCACAAATGTTTTGCAAAGAATGAAAGCATCAGGAGAAAAAATCTCTATGCTTACTGCTTACGATTTTTCGTTTGCAAAAATTATAGATAATGCCGGCGTAGACGTTATTCTTGTCGGTGATAGTGCCAGCAATGTAATGGCCGGTCATGAAACAACGCTTCCAATTACACTTGATCAAATGATTTATCACGCTTCTTCGGTTATACGTGGTATCAGCAGGTGTTTGGTAGTAGTTGATCTGCCTTTTGGATCTTATCAATCCAATTCATCAATAGCATTAGCCTCTGCTATCCGCATCATGAAAGAAACAGGTGCTCATGCAGTAAAACTTGAAGGAGGTGAAGAAGTACTCGACAGTATTAAAAGTATTGTATCAGCAGGCGTGCCGGTAATGGGGCATCTTGGTTTAACACCTCAAAGCATTTACAAATTCGGCACATATAATGTAAGAGCAAAAGAAGAAAACGAAGCCAACAAACTAAGAAAAGACGCAATGCTGCTCCAGGAGGTTGGATGTTTTGCTATTGTACTGGAAAAAATACCGGCATTGCTTGCAAAAGAGGTTAGCGAAAGTTTAAGTATTCCAACTATTGGCATTGGTGCAGGAAAATATTGCGACGGGCAAGTATTAGTAATGCATGATATGCTCGGGATTAATACAGAATTCAAACCGCGCTTTCTTCGACAGTATTTGAATCTTTATGAGCAGGTAATAGATGCTGTAAAGAAGTATATAAAGGATGTGAAGAAAAGAGATTTTCCAAGTGATAGTGAGCAGTATTAATATTCATCTTTTAGTAAGGTAAATTAACATTGCTTCAACTAAAAATCTATAGCTTTGCGCCGTAAATGAATATTCTGCTGAACATACAGCTTTCCTATATGGCTTTCCCTCAGAGGCACATGCTCGCACGTTCCATAAACTATTGTTCTTTTTTTTCTTTTTAAATTGAATTCTTGAATAGCATATCCAAAAGCACAAGAGTGCAACGCAACAAATTTTCATGTTTATTCAACTGCCGGCTCCAAAAAACTACAAGCTGAAAATACAACTCATTTTGCCTGATTCATAAATATTAAAAATGATTTTTTAAATCCGTTTTATGACAAACATTGTATTAGACAAAGTTCTTTCTGGTTTAATGACTCGCTATAAAGAGCGTGTACCTGATGTATCAGCAATCATTAACGCCATGATAAAAGAGGGGGTAATAAATAATGATGGTGGGATTGAAAATGATCATATTGCTTTCCGCACAATCTGTGTTCCTTTCCTCGGCATTCAATCACTTGAAAAAATTTTTCTTCATTATGGTTTTGAAAAAAAGGATCACTATTATTTTCCCGCAAAAAAATTAGATGCTTATTGGTATGCACCGCCCTCAGCAGAATATCCGAGAATATTCATCAGCGAATTACGTGTGCAGGATCTCTCTGAAGATGCGCAAAATATTATTCATTCATATACTGATGAAATAACATATGATTCAGTTTTAAAAGTTAATTTGGATAATGCAGGCGAAGTAGATCAATTTTTGCACAGTGGCTTATGGCGGATTCCAACACTCGAAGATTATCTTACTTTGAGTAAAGAGAGTGAATATGTGGCATGGGTTATTTACAACCGTTATTACCTGAACCATTTCACAATTAGTGTACACAATTTAAAAGAGGGCTATAACACAATTGCTGATTTTAATATTTTTCTGGAACGCAATGGCTTTACATTAAACGATTCCGGTAGTAAAATAAAAGTAAGTCCAGATGGTAACCTGCTGCAAAGCGCTACTGTTGCTGAAATGATTGAAGCCACTTTTGCAAATGGAGTTAAGCACCGCATATCCGGTTCTTATGTAGAATTTGCTGAAAGAAAAGTGCTGAAACAATTTGAACATTTACCTTCTTCAGCAATCAAACCTGAACACCGGAGAGAAGGCTTTGAAGCAAACAATGCGGATAAAATTTTCGAAAGCACTTACTCGGCTCAAACAAGTAAAAAATAATTTATAATTGCGAAGACGCGAAGGCACAAAGAAGTACAATAAATTATAATTATTCCTCTGCATCTCTCCGCCTCGCGGTAAGATTTATCTTTACACTTTCAAAATTTTTAATATGGATTTTTTAAAAGAATTAAATATACAAGTGGAAAATCAGGGTGTTTCTACCGGCACTCAATGGATAAAAAGTAATGGCTCAAAAATAGATTCTTATTCTCCTGTTGATGGCAAACTCATAGGCAGCATTATTTGCGGTGATAAGAACAACTATGAAGAGATAATGAGCAAGGCTACTGCCGCATTTCTGGAATGGCGCAACTGGACTGCTCCCAAACGTGGGGAAGTAGTTCGCCAGGTTGGTGAGGCATTGCGCAAAAACAAAACACCATTGGGTAAATTAGTAAGTTATGAGATGGGTAAAAGTTTGCAGGAGGGTTGGGGTGAAGTGCAGGAAATGATTGATATCTGTGACTTTGCAGTGGGACTTTCCCGCCAGTTGTATGGTTTAACTATGCATAGTGAAAGACCGATGCATCGCATGTATGAGCAATGGCATCCGCTGGGTGTGGTAGGTATTATTTCCGCTTTTAATTTCCCTGTGGCAGTATGGAGCTGGAACGCAGCCATTGCATGGGTTTGCGGAGATGTGTGTATGTGGAAGCCTTCTTCCAAAACACCCCTTTGTGCAGTTGCTTGTCAGAATATAATTGCAGAGGTTTTTAAAAACAATAATGTACCGGAAGGTGTAAGCAATTTGATAGTTGGTAATGCAGCCGGGGATTTTATTAATAAAGATAATCGCATTCAACTGGTTTCTTTTACAGGCTCAACAAAAATTGGTCGTCATGTGGCTACAACTGTTGCTGAACGTTTTGGTAAAACAATTCTTGAACTTGGCGGCAATAATGCCATCATTGTTTCTGAGCATGCTGATCTCAACATGTTGCTTGTTGGTGCTGTTTTTGGTGCAGTAGGAACTGCTGGTCAACGATGTACTACCACAAGAAGATTAATTATTCAGGAAAATATTTATGATAAAACTTTGGGTATTCTTAAGAATGCTTATGCCCAATTGAAGATTGGCGATCCATTAAATGCAAATAATCATGTAGGACCACTGATTGATAAAAAAGCTGTTGAAGACTATTTAAAAGCCATCGAACGTGCAAAACAAGAAGGTGCTACTGTAATTGTTGAAGGCGGCGTTCTTGAAGGTGATGGCTTCGAAAGCGGTTGTTATGTGAGACCCTGCATTATCGAAGCAAAGAATGAAATGGGGATTGTGCAGGAAGAAACTTTTGCACCCATTCTGTATGTAATGAAATTTAAAAATATTGAAGATGCCATTCACATGCAGAACAATGTACCACAAGGTTTATCTTCATCCATTTTTACACTGAACATGCGTGAAATGGAATTGTTCCTGTCTCATACCGGCAGCGATTGCGGTATTGCCAATGTTAATATTGGTACCAGCGGAGCAGAGATAGGTGGCGCTTTTGGTGGTGAAAAAGAAACAGGCGGTGGACGTGAAAGTGGTTCCGACGCATGGAAAGTTTATATGCGTCGTCAAACAAACACTATTAACTGGAGCAACCAATTACCATTAGCGCAGGGTATTAAATTCACAATATAAAGGCATTAATTCATCATATAATTGGTAACAATTTTATAAAATTTAGTTGACTTTGGTTAATTTGGCAACTGGCCTACAATTTTGTTATCAAGTACTGGTAATTTTGACGTGGCAGCAATTTTGCAGAAGAATATTTATGAATTTGGTTTTAATTCCTTGATTTAACTTTCGTTCCCTACGGAACTTTTGTACTGAAGAGGATAGGTTCACAATTCATAAGTTTAAAGAGCTCGTAAACTTTGGAACTTGGACGATAAAAGTTCGGAACGTAAAAGTGGGCAATCTTGTGTGACGCAGCAGCAAGATTGGAAACAAGAGGCGATGACCAAAGAATAAAAAGCTGGCACAAAAATTTTAGAAAAAATAATCCGAAGCCAGTAATATTTTTTTCAACTTAAATCCTAAAAAACAATTTACTGCACATAAGAAATAAAAGATACATGAAGAGACTGAAATTTTTAACGGTTGTATTATCACTTGCCTCGCAATTAAGTTTTGCACAAACTTCTATTAAAGGCTGGTATTTGGGCGATTCACGTAAAGACAGTTTTTACGGCATTAGCCTGCAGCAGACATATGATTTTTTGAAAGGTAAAACATATGTGCCGGTAATTGTTGCAGTGATAGATTCCGGTGTGGATACTACGCATGAAGATCTGAAAAAAGTGCTTTGGCAAAATCCCAAGGAAATTCCAGGAAACGGTAAAGATGATGACGGTAATGGTTATGTAGATGATGTGCATGGCTGGAATTTTCTTGGCAATAAAGATGGCAGCAACCTGAAAAAAGAAGTTGATGAAAGAACACGCGTGTACTATCGGTTTAAAGATAAATTCGATAGTGTGCAAATTGATACTGCTTCCTTAACTCCTGATGAAAAATGGCAGTACCGGGAATGGGTGAAAGCATCTAAACAAATGAATGTTGATCCCGAAGAGAAAATGCAGGTAATGATGCTCGATATTGTTTGCAAATCATTGAAAAAAAATGACGTGGTTATTCGGGACGAAATGAAGAAAGAAGAATATACCCGTGATGAGCTGGAAAAATTTGAACCTGAAACACAAAAAGGTAAGCAGGCAAAAATGGGCTATATCACTTGTTTAAAAATGCTCAGTCTTGGAGATGATGCAGAAGATCAAACAAACAAAAGTCTTATTAATGATCTTGAAGAATACGTGGGCGGCAAAAAAAGATCAATGGAAACTAAAAGTACTAAGCCACCTGATTACAGAGCACAAATAATCAGGGATAATTATTACGATATTAATGATCGCTACTATGGCAATAATGATGTAATGGGCCCTGAACCGATACATGGCACACATGTGTCAGGCATTATAGCAGCAGACAGAACTAACGGTATTGGTATAGATGGCATTGCGGATCATGTTCAAATAATGATGATCCGCGCCGTTCCTGACGGTGACGAATATGATAAAGATATTGCCCTTGCTATAAAATATGCCGTTGACAATGGTGCCAAAGTAATCAACATGAGTTTTGGCAAAAGCTTTTCACCTGAAAAAAAATGGGTGGATGAAGCAATACGCTATGCAGAAACGAAAGACGTTTTACTAGTTCACGCAGCGGGTAATGAAATGCACGATGTAGATAGTGTTGATAATTTTCCCAATCCTGATTTAATAACATTCCAATCAAGGGCAGATAATTTTATTTCTGTTGGCGCAAGTGGAGATACACATGTTGCATCAGGAAAAGTGATAGCAGACTTCAGTAATTATGGCTGTAAGAATGTTGATGTGTTTGCACCCGGCGTGAAAATTTATTCTGCTTTACCAGGCGGTAATCAATATGGTTTTTTGAGTGGTACAAGTATGGCAGCACCGGTAGTAGCGGGCGTTGCAGCCTTAATTCGTTCTTATTACCCGACATTATCTGCAAAGCAGGTGAAATACGCCATTGAAAAGTCGGCAGAAAATTTAAGTGATACCAGCGGGATAACAATACCGGGAACCAATCGTCATGTAAGCATGCATGAATTATGCTCCAGTGGCGGTTTTGTAAATGCTTATGCTGCATTGGAACTTGCCTCCACATTAAAACCCGAAATAAGCGTAAACGATAACAACAAAAAGAACAAACCTGTTTTGGTAAATCCTAAAGACACCAAAAATTAATTATGGCTCGCCCGGCTCCGCAGGATGCATCTGAATTTTATCATGGTTATATTAATCATGCAAAAGGAAATTCTGTTGCAGAAGTTATGGCTAACCATTCAGTGCAATTAAAAGAATTTTATAATAATCTTCCGGAAGAAAAAGCCGATTATGCTTATGCTTCAGGGAAATGGACGATTAAAGAAGTGCTCCAGCATGTAATTGATGCAGAGCGTGTATTTTCTTATCGTGCATTGCGTTTTGCAAGAAAAGATTCCACTCCTCTTCCCGGCTTTGATGAGAATAGCTTCGCACAAAATTCCAATGCTGCAAACAGAACATTGCGATCATTGAAAGGTGAATTCAATGCAGTGCGAAATTCAACTGATTTAATGATAGCTTCTTTTAATGAAGAGCAATTAAATGCACGTGGCATAGCAAGTAATAAAAGCATTACTGTAAATGCTTTGACCTTTATTATTTATGGACATCTTTTGCATCATAAAGCAATATTGGAAGAAAGATATTTAAAATAAGTTTTCAGTTTGTTGTTGCATATTGCCTATTTCTGCTGCTAATTGATTTTTTTCATTCAGCTCAGAATAAATATTTAGTCCTGCTACTATCGGAGCCTGTACACTATTACTTTATTCCAGACTTAATTCAAGTTTTGGTTTATCTTCTTTGGCACTTTGTTTTCGACAGTTATCGGGTTGGTGCACTTTATATTCTATCTATTCAAAAAGAAATTTTTGTATCGCCAAGAACACAAAGAGTTCAATTCCATAAAATATTAGTTTAACAGCAAGTTATCAATAAGCCGTACACCTTCTATAAAAGCCGCCGCCAATGCTACTATTTTCGTTTTATTATTATGTTCTCTTAGAGGCATTAAAGTATTGGCATTACATATTTCAACATAATCAATTTTTTCAAAACCGGCATTGGAAAGGATAGAGGTTGCCTCATTTTTCAGATTTTGCAAAGGAGTATTTACTAAATTGTTTTTAATAAAGTTGAGTGCTTTATAAATAGCAGTTGCGTTTTGCCTTCCCTCTTTTGATAACTGGAGATTGCGGCTGCTCATTGCAAGCCCTCTTTCTTCTCTTTGTGTTGGTACAATATGAAAATGAGCTGATAAATTATAACTTTCAATTAATTTTTTAATTATGAGGCACTGCTGATAATCTTTCTGACCCATAAACAGGTTATCAGGTTTTATTATATTCAGCAGTTTATACATAACCTGGCATACACCCTGGAAATGTCCGGGTCTGTGATAACCTTCAAGAATTGTTTGCAAGTAACCGAAATTGTATGAATTGGTTGATTCTAATCCTTCCGGATATATTTCCTTAACGGCAGGAATAAAAAGTATTTCTGTTTTTGCTTTTTCAAGTAAATAAATATCATTTTCAATTGTTACAGGATATTTTTCAAAATCCCTTTTGTCGTTGAATTGGGTGGGGTTTACAAAGATACTGCAAACCGTTGCATCATTGGTTTTTGTGCTTTCGTTAATTAATGCAAGATGACCATTGTGCAAAGCTCCCATAGTGGGTACGAAACCAATTTTTTTGCCATTGGTTTTGAGGTGTTGAAGATTGCTTTGCAAAGGCAAAGTTTCTTTATAGATGATCATGAAATTATTTTATAAAATGAATTCTGAATTGTAGGCACTATGCTATTTAAAAGCATTTTTGTACCTTCGCCAACCTATTTTAAAAAAAGTTTTCGAGCTTAATAAAAGTTACGAATGTCGACAAAGAAAAGAATTTTATTCATTGCAACTGAAATGTCTCCGTACCTGGAGTTAACAGAGTTTGCAGAAATCGTAAACAAACTTGCTATCAAAAGCAATGATAACGGGCTGGAAGTAAGATGCGTCATGCCACGGTTTGGTGTAATCAATGAGAGAAGACATCGTTTACATGAAGTGGTTCGATTATCGGGGATTAATGTGTCTGTTGATAATGATGATTATCCATTGCAAATTAAAGTTGCATCATTGCCTAATGCAAGATTGCAGGTATATTTCCTGGATAACGAAGACTTCTTTAAAAGGAAATTTATATTTCATGATGAGCAGGATAAATGGTTTGAAGACAATGATCTTCGCACCATATTTTTTTGCAAGGGAGCTTTGGAGACTGTAAAAAAATTTGGCTGGCCTCCTGATATTATTCACTGCAGTGGCTGGATGACGGGATTAATTCCCATGTATATTAAGACAGCATATAAACGTGAGCCTGTTTTTAGCCACAGTAAAATTATTTTCACCATCGGCGAGAACACTTACAAAGAAAAACTTGGCGCATCCTTTACTGAAAAAGCAGGCATTCATGCCAACATAAAAGAAAAAGATATTGAAATGTTTAAAGATGGCAATAATACAGCCATGTTCAGAGGAGGATCTACTTTCGCTGATGCCATTACATTTGGTACTGATAAAGCCGATAAAAAACTTCTTGATGAATTCTCAAAAGTGAAAGGAAAGAGGGTACTTTCCTTTACAGGCTGGGATACTGATTTAACAGAGTATTTAGATTTGTATAACGAGCTTGCGTCGAAGTAATTTATTCCATGAATTTATCAGTTGTGAAGAAACAATCCGCTTTATTTTTATTGCTTTTCTTTTTTTTCTTTTCAGCCTGTACAAAGATTGTTACTACTGATATTGGCAGTGGTTTAATTCCCCCGATCGATGGTGTTAACACAAAAGAAATGTACCTCGATGTTGTATCAAAAAATATAAAAGATACAATAACAAGAGTAGGTACTGCCGATGATCATGCATTGGGCTATGTAACTGATCCTTTATTTGGACAAACAACTGCATCGATTAATGTAGAGCTTAAACCCAGTTCTTTTCCTTTTTCTTTTCCTGTATCTAGTGCAAAAGATAGTTTAATGGCAGATTCCGTTGTATTGGTTTTAAGTTATAGAGGTATTTGGGGAGATTCATTGACACCTCTTTCATTCAGAGTTTTTCAAATCCCTTCTGATGGGGGAGTAAACCTCAGGCATGATTCTGTTTATGAAACAAATTACCCTGCTGCGAGGAGTGGAGAGCTTACAGAAAATAATATTTTCAAAACTGTTTTTCCTGCTACATTGAATGATTCGGTAAAACCATATCCATTTATGGAAGCAGCAGTAAACCAGTTGCGCATCCGACTCAACAAGGAGTATTGTCAAGATCTCCTTAATCTTAGTACGAATACCTACTCGAGTGATTCTTTATTTGATAGCATAGGTCCCAAAAGCTATGCAATCGTTCCTGTATCTGGTAATTCCCTGTTAAGAATAAATTTGTTAGATACCAATACCAAACTTGCAATTTATTTCAGGTATAAAGACCGCGTTACACAAGATAAAATAGATACTGCTGTTCGATATTTTCGTTGTAACCAATACACATGCGGTAGTACAAATTTTATAACGCGTAATCGAACTAACGCTCAGGCTGAATTATGGCTTCCACCAAAAAATACAGATAGTAATGATAGCCTTATTTTTATTGATGGAAACCCCGGTATTTACGCCAAACTACAAATACCAGGTCTTGAGTCGTTAAGCAACAGAGTAATTCATCGTGCGGAAATATTAATGGAGCAGGTTGCTGATCCTGGTAATGGTGAGGAAAAATATCTTGCACCGCCAAATATATTTCTTGCTCCATTTAGCCAGGATTCATCGAGGAAATTTGCTTTGCCAAACGATATTCAATTTGGAAGTGGGTTTGTGAGTAATCAATCTTCGTTGGGTTGTTATCCGTCCAAAAAAACTGACTCAGCTACGGGACAATCTATATATGCCTACAGCTTTGATATTTCAAGATATGTGCAAGGGATTATAACAAAGCACGAAAAATCTTATCCGCTTATTTTGTATGCACCCTCGGTGCGTGATTTCATTTATGTTTCCGAAACTTCTCTGGTATCCGTCTTTACGGGTGCTATTGGATCAGACGGCGCTTACATTCCATTAAATGCTCCTGCCTTTGGAAGAGTGCGGTTAGGAGGTGGCGGAAATTCAATTCATAAAATGAGATTGCATATTGTTTACTCAGACTTATAGTTATTGAATGCTTAACTATATGTTGAATAATCAACACTCAATATTCAATATTATAATATTGACTATTCTCAAAAAAGCTCAATAAAGTTTTGAACGTAAAAGAGAGTAACCCACGGTAACGGGGCAGGCACAACGAAAGATGATTAAATGAATTAACTGCCGGTAATAAAAAATTTCACATCATTTTTTAAACATCACAGTTATACTTCTGAATATTATCTTTGCACCCTGAAAAAATTATTATGCCTTATTTATTTACTTCCGAAAGTGTTTCCGAAGGTCATCCTGATAAAGTGGCCGACCAGATCTCTGATGCACTAATTGATAATTTTCTTGCCTTTGATCCCGATAGTAAAGTTGCTTGTGAAACCCTTGTTACAACAGGTCAGGTAGTGCTGGCAGGTGAAGTGAAAAGCAAGGCATACCTTGATGTGCAGGAAATTGCAAGAAGCGTGATTCGTAAGATCGGCTACACCAAAAGTGAGTATATGTTTGAAGCGAATAGCTGTGGAATTTTATCTGCTATACATGAACAATCATCTGATATAAATCAAGGCGTTGATAAACTAAAAAAAGAAGAGCAGGGCGCCGGTGACCAGGGAATGATGTTTGGTTATGCCACCAATGAAACAGAAGATTATATGCCTTTGGCGCTTGACATTGCACATAAATTATTGCAGGAACTTGCTGCATTGCGAAGAGAAAATAGTGAAATTAAATATCTGCGTCCTGATGCGAAAAGCCAGGTTACATTAGAGTATGATGACCATAATAAGCCATTGAGCATTGATGCAATTGTAGTATCAACACAGCATGATGAGTTTGATACAGAAGAAAAAATGCAGATAAAGATCAAGAGCGATATCATTAATATTCTTATTCCGCGTGTAAAAGGGAAATATAAAAAATATGCTCACCTTTTTAATGATCAGATAAAGTATCACATAAATCCAACGGGCAAGTTTGTAATTGGTGGCCCACATGGTGATACGGGTTTAACAGGCAGGAAAATTATTGTTGATACTTATGGTGGCAGAGGCGCACATGGCGGCGGTGCATTCAGCGGAAAAGATCCGTCGAAGGTTGATCGCTCGGCAGCTTATGCAACACGTCATATTGCAAAAAATCTTGTTGCTGCAGGTGTGTGCGAAGAAGCACTGGTGCAGGTTTCTTATGCTATTGGTGTAGCGCAACCAATGGGCATTTTTGTAAATACTTTTGGCACGTCAAAACTGAAAATGACTAATGGTGAAATTGCAAAAAAGGTAAGTGACTTATTTGACATGCGGCCTTATTTTATTGAGCGCCGTTTGAAATTGCGCAATCCGATTTATAGCGAAACTGCTGCTTACGGTCACATGGGTCGCAAACCTGAAACCGTAACAAAAGTATTCACGTCGCCGGAAGGTAAAGTGATAAAAAGAAGTGTTGAGTTATTTACATGGGAAAAACTTGATTATGTAGACAAGATTAAGAAAGCTTTCAGAATAAAATAAAAATGGGCTTAAATTTTTTCAATCCCGCAACTATGGCGGGATTTTTCATTGTAATTTTTATGGACCGGACTTTAGTATTTCAATTTAACTTCTGTTCCCGTACGTATGTGACTCTTGTACTGAAATAAAGCCATAAGCTATTAGCTGCGAGCTGCAAGCTTTGAGTTTTCTCAATAAAGTTTAGAACGCACAAGTGAGTCTATATGTAAAAGGTTTCGGTGCAGCAGCAGTCCGAGAATGAATCGCGGCTGCAATGAAGAACTTTGCTTATTATTTAATTTTTAAAAATTAATATTATGAAACAGCAAACTTCAGCCACTACCGAAACCATTATCAAAGGTAGAAACATAATCGATTTTACAGGCGAAACAATTTATGTTGGAA
>WNGE01001918.1_pt1 | contig 65930 bp, 63 predicted proteins | sample 5400651 | NCBI WGS metagenome assembly WNGE01 (sample SAMN13153370, study PRJNA577476) | soil metagenome | isolation source: 60 cm soil or saprolite under grassland replicate 2 | place: USA:California | collected 2016-06-15 | reverse complement strand
CGGCTGTTCGCCAAGCTCACGCTCCGCGACCGGGCGCAGGCCGTCGTGATGGCGTACGAGTCCGGCCTGGTCCGCCCCGGCGACCGAACGCAGGACTGACCCGCGCCGAACGGATCAACCCACGGGTTGACTCGGTTCCAACCCGTCGGCCGACGACCGGGGAGGGCCGCTCCGCGAGCATCGACTCGTCCAGACGGAAGGGAGTGGGGAGATGCGGATCGAGCGGACGAACGGGAGACGAGGGACCACCCTGGCCCGTCTCGGCGGTATGGCCTACCGGCGGCGGCGGTGGGTGGTCGTCGCGTGGATCGCGGTGCTGGTGGGCAGCATCGTGATCGGCGGCTCGGTGTTCGACAAGCTGACCTCCGACACGAACGACGGCACCCACACGGAATCCGAGCGCGCGTATGCGCTGATGCGGGGCCTGCCCTCGGACGGGCCGTCGATCGACATGGCGGCGTTCGTCCCGGGCTCGCCGGACGACACGCGGCTGAAGAGCCGGGTGGAGGCCGCCGCGGCGGACATCCGCTCGATGACGGGCGTCGACGCGGTGCTGACGCCATACGACGGGTCGGACCTCGTTGCTCGCGACGGCTCCGGGTTCCTGGTGGCGGTCGATGTCGACGGCCGGCTCGACGACGACACGCGGGACGATGTCCAGGCCCGGGCCGCGGAGCGCCTTCGCGGCATCTCCCACGGCGTGCTCGCCGGCGGCGAGGACCTGACCGGCATGGAGATGGACGACACGGCCCAGCGCGACCTCGAGAGGGCCGAGCTCATCGCGCTGCCGCTGATCCTCCTGATCCTGCTGGTGGCCTTCCGGAGCATTCGGATCGCGGTGCTCCCCATCATCGTCGCCCTGACGTCGATCTCGGGGAGCCTCCTGGTGCTGCTCGGATTCGCGTCGTTCACCGACGTCTCGATCTTCGCGGTGAACGTGGTGACCATGCTGGGACTGGGTCTCGCGGTGGACTACTCGCTGCTGGCGGTCAGCCGGTTTCGAGAGGAACGCTGCCGGGGGCGCTCGGTGCAGGAGGCCGTCGAGGCAACGGTGGCGACGTCGGGCCGCACGATCGTGTTCTCGGCACTCACCGTGACCGTGTCGCTGGCCGGGATGCTGTTCCTGAACGGCGGGCTGCGGTCGGTGGCCTGGGGCGGCATCGGCGTGGTGCTCGTGGCCATGGCGGCGGCGGTGACGCTGGTGCCGTCCCTGCTGGCGATCTGGGGACGGAAGATCCGTCCGGCGGCGCGGGCCGCCTCGGACCACGGGGCGTTCTACCGGGTGTCCCGCTTGGTGCAGCGGCGCGCGGCGATCCTGGTTCCCGTGCTGATGGCCGGGCTCGTGCTGCTGGCCGTGCCGTTCACCCAGGCCCGCACGCAGAACACGGACTCGCGGTACCTCCCCCGGAGCTCGGAGAACCGCCAGTTCTCCGTGGCGGTCCACGACCACTTCCCGGGGCTGACGTCGGACCCGATCGAGGTCGTGGCGATCAGGAAGGCGGGCGTGCCTCGCTCGAAGTACGCGGCGTACCTCGAGCGGCTGCGGTCGCTCCCCGGTGTCGTGAGCGCCGAGGTCTCGGCGACGGACGCCCGGCTCGTCGTCGTCGACGTCGTGCCGCGGTCGCTCGCCGAGACCGAGGAGTCCTATGCAATGGTGAGCCGGATCCGGGCCATGGATCCGCCGTTCGAGACGCTCGTCACGGGGTCGGCCGCCGAGACCGTCGACGAGAAGCACGACCTGCTGTCGCGGCTACCGGTGGTGCTGGCGTTCGTCGCGCTGGCCACGTTCGTGCTGCTGTTCATGATGACCGGCTCGGTCGTGGTCCCGCTCAAGGCGCTCGTGATGAACGTGCTGTCGCTCGGCGCGAGCTTCGGGGCGCTGGTCTGGGTGTTCCAGGACGGCCATCTGTCGGGCCTGCTGAACTTCGACCCCACCGGCTCGGTGTGGTACGTGATCCCGGTCCTGGTGTTCGCCTTCGCCTTCGGCCTCTCGATGGACTACGAGGTCTTCCTGCTCGGGCGGATCAAGGAGGACTACGACCGCACCGGCGACAACGACCACGCGGTGGCGACGGGGCTGCAGCGCACAGGCGGCGTGATCAGCCTGGCCGCGCTCCTCATGGTGGCGGTCTTCGCCGGGTTCGCGGCGGGCGACATGCTGGCCGTGAAGCAGCTCGGGTTCGGCATGGCCCTGGCGGTGGCTCTGGACGCGACGGTCATCCGGATGCTGCTGGTGCCGGCGACCATGCGGCTGATGGGCAGGTGGAACTGGTGGGCGCCGGCGCCGCTCCGCCGCCTGCACGCCCGGATCGGCCTCCGCGAGGAGCCGGCGACGGCGAACGCGATCGAACCGCGGGTGCCCGAGCTCGTCCGCTGAATGGCCTCGCGGGGAGCGGGCCGCGCGGGCCCTCGGTGACGAGGCGCCGGCGCGGCCCATCCCCCTTGCGGCCGAGGGTCGCGGGGGGCCGACACCAACAACTCGCGGGCCGGGCTCAGGCGTGGTCGAGGCGGCGGAGGAACCGGCCGGACGAGGTGACTCGCGCACCGAGGCCGCGGACGCGCTCGGCGAGCCGGACGTCTGAGGTCACCACCTCGACGGAGCCCGGGTCGTCGTCCATGGAGACCATCTGCACGATCTCGTGGTCCGCGGCGTTCCGGCCACGGCGGCTGGCGAAGGCGACCTCGACGCCGTCGTGGGGTCCCGGTTTCATGTCCCCCGGCCTCCGGTCGAACACCACCGTGACCTCGTCGCCGGTTGCGGCGGCGAACTCCTGCAGTCTCCCGAGGAACCGGTGCATCGCCGCATCGGGGTCGTTCCACCACCGGTCCGGCCGGGAGCCGATCACGTTCATCCCGTCCACCAGCCACCGGCGCCGCGCGGACTCGCTCACCCCGCCGACGGTACCGGGTCGGCCGGTCCGCCGGCGGTCAAGCGGCGGCGGAGCCTCCGTACCGCGGCGGGACGGGCGGCGGCGCGACCCGCAGGCGGCCGGCGATCCGCTCGGCCCAGACGGGATGGATCTCGTTCCAGCCGTGCTGGGTGTCGTAGTCCCACGTGCCGACGAAGGTGACGCGCTGTCCGGGCCGCGGGAGCGGCAGGCGCTGGCCCGGGAGCAGCTCGACCACCAGGTCGCCGTACTGCATGCTCTTGTCGTCGAGGAACCGCTCCATCCCCCGGCCGGGGACGACGTACACGTGGTAGTCGCCGTCGGACTCGGGGCGGAGGTCCCGGACGATCCCGGAGTACGTAACGCAGGTCCCGAGCACCCGCAACCGGCTGGGATGGTAGACGCCGGCGAGCGGGTCACCGGCAGGACACGGGCCCCTGGCCGCCTCGCTGCGGATGCCCGCCCGACAGCCGGTCACGACCAGCGCCATCGCCACGAATCCGACGCCGGCGCGCCGAACGAGCGCATGAAGCGGCATGACGCTGAGTCTAGGACGCGGCGCCGACACGACGACGCGGGAACGCGAAACGGCGGGCCGGACACGACCCGCCGTTTCGCCTGGTTCCGTCGGATGGTGCAGCGGGGCTGCCCGCCGCCACGCGCCCTACCGGGCGGCCAGTCCCACCGCGCCCGGCGGGAGCCCCGCCGCGCCGGCGATCGGCGTCAGGCTCCCATCGCCCCCGACGACGAAGGCGCTGATGTCGTGCCCGCTCGAGTCGTTCGAGTAGAGGTACGTGTCCCCGGCGGCCAGGGCCATGTCGATCGGGGCCCCGCCCGTGTTCCCGGTCTTGCCGTCGGCGTCGAGCAGCCGGAGTACCCCATTCGGCCGGATCCGGTAGCCGGAGATGCTGCTGCTCCCGGTGTTCGTCGTGTACGCGAACTTCCCGTTCCCGGTCACCACGACCCAGCACGCGGCCGTCTCGGTGGTCGGCACGCTCGGGCTGATCACGCCGAGTGTCCCGACCCGGTAGGACGAGACCGCGCTGGCGTCCGGCGCGCCGCCGAAGGCCTCGCTGACGAACAGCCGCTCGCCGCGCGCCGCGAACCCGAACGGCGTCTGGCCGGACGACGGGTGCGTGGTCGGCCCCGTGGCCAGCCCCGACGGGCCGACCGTGTAGGTGTCGATGAGGTTCGTGTTCTTCTCCGTGATGACGAGCAGCCGCCCGTTCGGGCTGAACAGCACCTCCGCCGGCCCGACGGAATCGGCCGACAGCGGCCTGGTCGAGCCGGGGATGGCGTGCAGCCGGCCGTCCTCGCGGATCCGGAAGCCCGTGATGTTGCCGGCGTGCGACGCGTCGCCCGCGTTCAGCGCGTAGAGCAGGGAGCCCTTCACCGTCAGGCTGATCGGCATCACGCCGCCGGAGCTCTCGGTGTCGAGGTGCGTGAGCGCCAGGCCACCGCCGCCGACCGAGAAGTCCGAGATCTGGTTCGAGCCGGCGTCGACCACGAAGAGCCGGTCGCCCTTCAGCACGAGCGAACCCTGGCTCCCCAGGCCCGCGCCCGTCCCCGCGCCCGTGGTGGGGAAGTCCCCCGAGAGCGAGAGCGAGCCGTTGGGCGCGCGCGCGTACACCTGTACCGCGTTCGCCGCCTGGTTCGTCAGCACGTACACGGCGCCGCTGCCCGGTGTCGCGGACGCGGTCGGTCCGACGACGAGTGCCAGGGCCGTCAGCGCCGCAAACGTCGCCGTGGCGAGGGCGCGTGCTCTGCGATGTCGCATCAACGTTCCTCCTGTAGTCGCGGTTCGGGTACTGGTCGCGAAAGGGCTCGGCTCCGGGCAGCACCTCCGATCGTCCGATCGTCCGCTCGACTGGCAGATCGAACGTAGACGGGGGCGCATTGCCGGCCGCTTGCGGAATTCCGAACGAATGGTGAACGCGCCGACGGAAGCGGCGGGCGCGCTGCGAGGTCAGGCCGCGGGGAGGGTGACGGCGAAGCGGGCGCCGGCCGGTTCCCCGCTGGTGGCCTCGATCGTGCCGCCCAGCGCCTCGACGATGCGCTTGCTGAGGGTCAGCCCGAGGCCGGCGCCGGGCTCGGCGCGCGCCGGGTCGCCGCGCCAGAACGGTTCCCAGATGCGGTCCCGGACCCCGTCGGGGATCCCGTCGCCGGTATCGGTGACGGCCAGGCGGAGCGACCCTGGGAGCCGTTCGGCCTCGATGACGATGGTCCCGTCGGGCGGGGTGTGGCGGATGGCGTTCACCAGGAGGTTCTGCACTACCCGGATCATGCGCGGCGAGCAGGTGGCGCCGGCCGCCCCGTCGATCGAGGTCCGGACGTCCAGCCTCTTGGCGTCCGCCCCCGCCCGGCACGTGTCCAGCGCGGCCCGGACCACCTCCTCCACCGCCGCCCGCTGGGTCTCGCGCTCGATGGCGTCGGCGTCGAGCTGGACCAGCTCGAACAGGTCGTCGACCAGGATGGAGAGCGCAGCGGTGGAACGCCGCATCTCGGCCGCGTACCGGCGGAGGGTGGGCGCATCCTCGACCACGCCGTCGTCGACGGCCTCGACCATGGCCCGGAGGCTGGCCAGCGGGGTCCGGAGGTCGTGCGAGACAGCCACGATCAGGTCCCGGCGGCGGGACTCCACGTCGCGGACCCGGTTCACGGCCTGCTGGAGGCGTCCGGCCATCTGATCGAGGTCGGCGCCGAGCGTCACCAGCTCGCGCTCGGCGTCGAGCGGCCCGACCCGCGCGTCCAGGTCGCCCTCGGCCAGGGCCCGGGCCGTCTCGGCCAGCCGCCCGACCGCGGAGGACGTCGACCGGCCCGCCACGAACGCGGCCCCCGCCCCCGCGGCGGCCGAGTACACGACGAGCACGGCGAGGGTCGCCGCGTCGTGCCCGTTCAGGAACATCAGCGCCGCCAGCACCACGAGATTGGCCACGCTGGTCAGGGTGCCGATCAGAGACACGGCCAGCAGACGGCTGCGGACGCCGGCCCGCATCAGCAGCGGGCCCGTGGCGGCGACCGCGGCGACCGTCACCACCGCCGCGGGGATCAGGAACGCGGCCAGGTGCGCCAGCGCCGAGCGGTGCATCCCGCTGGCCGCGCCGACGGCCAGCGACCCCGCGGCCCCGGACAGGGCCACCGCCAGGACGAACGCGAGCGGGCCCCACCGGGCGCGCGTCGCCGGGGCCGCGCGCCTGCTCACGGGTCGAACCGGTAGCCGGCGCCCCACACCGTGACCAGGTGGTGAGGGGCGGACGGGTCGCGTTCGATCTTTTCCCGCACCCGGCGCACGTGGACGGTGACCGTGGACGGATCCCCGTCGAACGCGAAGTCCCACAGCTCCTCCAGGAGCTCGATCCGGGAGAACACGTGGCCCGGGTGTGAGGCGAGGAGGAGCAGCAGGTCGAACTCCTTCGGCGTCAGCCGGAGGCGCTTGCCGTCCCGGGTGACCTCGCGCGCGGCGGGATCGATCCGGAGCTCACCGAACTCGAGCCGCCGCAGGTCGTCGGCGACCGACCTGGGCGAGCGCGCCGAGCGGCGGAGGACCGCCTTCACTCGGGCCACCACCTCCCGTGGCGAGAACGGCTTCGTCACGTAGTCGTCCGCGCCCAGCTCGAGGCCGATCACGCGGTCCGTCTCGTCGCCTCGGGCCGTGAGCATGATCACCGCCGGGGGGGAGCTCGCCTGCAGCCGCCGGAACACCTCGAACCCGTCGACGCGGGGCAGCATCAGGTCGAGCAGCACGACGTCGGGCGATCCGCGGTCGACCGCCTCGAGCGCCGCGGCGCCGTCGGACGCCGTCTCGACCGCGAACCCGTCCCGCTCGAGATACCGGGCGAGGACGTCACGAACCATCTCCTCGTCGTCCACGACCAGCACGCGAGCCGGGCTCGACATGCCTTGATTGTAGGCACGCGACCTTTCCGAGATGTTGCGGTCCGGCCGGTGCGACCCGGCCGGACGGCGCGGAGGCCAGCTCGTCGTCGGTTCCGTTACGAGGAGTCCGCGCTTCCCGCGGAATCCAGCTCGAGCGCGCAGGAGTTGATGCAGTACCGCTTCCCGGTGGGCCGCGGCCCATCGTCGAACACGTGGCCGAGGTGCGAGCCACACGCCGCGCACGTCACCTCGGTCCTGATCATGAAATGGCTCAAGTCGCGGTGCAGCTCGACCGCGTCCGAGGTGGCCGGGTCCCAGAAGCTCGGCCACCCGGTCCCCGACTCGAACTTCTCATCGGAACGGAACAACTCGGCCCCACACGCCGCGCACCGGTAGACCCCCTCGCCGTGTTCGTCCCAGTAGGCGCCAGTGAACGCCGGTTCTGTGCCCTTCTTCCGAAGCACCTGGTACTGCTCCGGCGTCAGCTGCTCGCGCCACTCCTGCTCGCTCTTCTCGACCTTCGCTCCCATGTCCTGCCTCCTGGTGGATTCGGGTTCTCCCTCACTGTCCAACAGATGCCGCATGTGTTTCCGTTCCCGATCCGAGGGGCTCGAGGGAATCGGTGGCCCGAGGGGGTCGCTGCCGGGATCGAGCGTGGCACGGGCCACCGGCATTTCGGGAATCCGGGCAAAGCACCGTCGAATGCCCCATTGCCGCGGTGCGGGCGCCCACCGTAGTCTCGGTGGCACGCCCAGCAGGAAGGGACCTCCGTGCGTCCCCGTCTCCAGCTCATCGCCGTCGTGATCGCGGTTTCATCGTCCATTGCCCTGGCCCTGCCGGCCGACGCGACCGGTCGGCACCGGACGCCGCCACCCGCTCGGAGGGGCGTCGCCGACTTCAACGGCGACGGGCACGCCGACCTGGCGATCTCGGCCGCCCAGGAAACGGTGGCCGAGTTGAAGTCGGCCGGCGCGGTGCACGTGCTGAACGGCTCCTCGAGCGGGCTCACTTCTACGGGGAGCAAGCGCCTCACCGAGAACACGCCCTCCGTCCCGGGATCGGCCGCGTCGGGTGACCTCTTCGGCGGGGCCCTCGCCACGGGCGACTTCGACGACGACGGGTTCTCCGACCTCGCGGTGGGCGTGCCGGGCCGGGACACGTCCTTCTTCGACGTGGGCGCGGTGGTCGTCTTCTACGGGTCCGCCACCGGTCTCTCCGGGACGGGAAGCCAGAGATTCGCCGAGGCCGACGTCGGGGAGCCGGCCGACAGTCAGGACCAGTTCGGCACCGCCCTGACCGCGGGAGACTTCGACCGGGACGGCGTCGACGACCTGGCGATCGGCGTCCCCGGGCGGGAGGTGGCGGGCCAGCCACTGGCCGGGGCCGTGGGGGTGCTGTACGGGAATCCCGGAACGGGCCTGGCGAGCGGCTCGTCGCAGCTCATCACCGAGGACGACCTCCCGGGAGGACACCCCCACCAGGAGGCGCGCTTCGGCTCCGCTCTGGTAGCCGCCAACTTCGGGATGAGCGACAAGGACGACCTCGTCGTCGGCGCACCCCTCGACACGGACGGTTCGACCATCGCCGGATCCGCATCGATCGTGTACGGCAGCGCCACCGGGCTCGACACGAGCACGGGGGCGATCTTCCACTCGAGCGCCCTTCCCGGATCGCACCCCGGGGACGACTCGTTCTTCGGTTCGACGTTCGCGTGGGGCCGTGTGGGGGGGAACGACCTGGCGGACCTCGTGGTCGGCGCGCCCGGAGAGAAGGCGGGCCGGCGGGACCGTGCGGGCGCCGTCTACCTCCTGCTCGGTCGCGACGGCGGGGTGACCGGGGTCGGAGCGCGACGGATCACCGAGTCTTCCGCCGGCGTCCCTTCGATCGCGGAGCGGGACGAGTTCTTCGGGACGGCGCTCGCCGTGGGGAACTTCGGGGGCACCACCCACGACGACCTGGCCATCTCAGCCCCCGGCGAAGTGGTCGGTGGCATCGAGGAAGCCGGAGCGGTGTTCGTCCTTCCCGGGAGCGCCTCGGGGCCGAATGCGGCGAAAACCCAGAAGTTCACGCTCGACACGCCGGGCATTCCCGGCGTCGTCGAGGACGAGGGCTTCTTCGGCGAGGACGCGCTCGCCGCGGGCAACTTCGGCCGGGGAGGCCGGGCGGACCTGGCCGTCGCGTCGCGCTCCGAGACCGTGTCGGGGAAGTCGCTGGCCGGCGCCGTCCGCGCGTTGTACGGGACCGTCGGGGGCCTCACGGGGAACCGCGCGCAGCGGTGGACCGCGGCCTCGAAGGGCGTCGCCGGGGACCCCGGGACCTCCTTCCACTTCGGCTACTCGCTGGTATAGCCACCGGACGGGTCGTCGACCCCCATGGTCCGGCCCTCCGCCGCGCCGGCGGATCTCTACGCCCACCGTCGGCGCCGCCGGTAGCGTCAGGCCGTACGGAAGGCCCGAACCGACAGTGCGCCGGCCACGGCGAGTATCCCGACCAGCAGCAGCATGTCCGTCCACGCGAAGCCGGTGCCCAGCCACGGCGCCTGGAGTGCCTTCACCGCGTGGGTCAGGGGCAGGGCGTTCGAGACGGCGCGCATCCCGGCGCCCATCACGTCGGGCGGGGGCCCGGCTCCGGAGAGCAGCCACAGGGGGAAGAACAGGATCATCCCCAGGGCCTGCGCGGCCCGGGCGCTCCTGACGACACTCGCCATGAGGACGCCGATCGCCATCACGCCGAGCGCGCTCGCCAGGAATGCCAGCACGGTGCCGCCAGGCGACGCCGGCAGCGCCGCGCCGAAGATCAGCTTCCCGGCCACGATCAGCACGGCGCTCCCCACGGCGGCGGCCGCCAGCGCCACGAGCACCTGCGCCCCGACCACTGCCCAGGCCGGCATCGACGACGCACGGAACCGCCGCAGCACCCCGCGCTCGCGGTAGGCCGCCAGATGCACGGGCAGGAACACGAGCCCGACGGCCCCGATGACGACGGCCACGTAGCTCGCCAGGTAGTAGTCGGACGGCCGAACGCCGCCGAACGCGGGGTCGTTCGGCTCGAACGACCCGACCAGCGTCAAGAGCACCACCAGCGGGAACGCGAACGTGAAGATCAGCGCCAGCGGCTCCCGGGCGAAGAGCTTCATCTCGATCCACGTCAGCTTCGCGAACGCTCGCATCACCAGTCTCCTCTCGTGTCACGGCCGGTCAGGCCCAGGAACACGTCCTCCAGGGTTCCCCGCTCGGCTCGAAGATCGGCGGGAGCGATCCCCCGCGACACCAGAGCGGAGCCCACCATGGCCAGCACCGGACCGGACCCCTCGACCTCGATGTCCGGACCGCGGCGGTCGACCCGATCGACGTGGTCCACCCGTTCCAGCCACGAGACGTCCCGGTCGGTGGTGAACCTGACCACGACGCGCTCGTGGTACCGGGCAATGAGCTCGCTCGGGGTTCCGGAGGCGATGACCCGCCCCCGGTCGACGATGGCCAGGCGGTCGCACAGCTGCTCGGCCTCGTCCATGTAGTGCGTGACGAGCACCGCGGTGGTCCCCCGCTCCCGGATCGCCCGGATGAGGTCCCACGCCACCCGCCGCGCCGCGGGGTCCAGGCCCTGGGTCAGCTCGTCGAGGAACACGACCCGCGGCTCGGCGACGAGCGCGAGGGCCACGAACAGCCGCTGGCGCTGGCCGCCGGAGAGGCTCGAGAACGACGCTCGCGCCTTCGAGGCGAGCCCCCACTGCTCGAGCAGGACGCGCCAGTCGCCGCCCGCGGGGACCAGCGACGAGAACAGGTCGAGCGCCTCGGCCACCCTGATGCGGTCCGGCAGCGCCGACTCCTGGAGCTGGGCACCGACCAGGCCGCGGAGCCGCCGGGCGTCACGGTGGGGATCGAGCCCCAGCACGCGGATCCGTCCGGAATCGGCCTCGCGGAGTCCCTGGAGGACCTCCACGGTGGTGGTCTTCCCGGCGCCGTTCGGGCCGAGGATGCCGAAGATCTCGCCCTCGGCGACCTCGAACGAGACGTCCCGCACCGCCACGGTGTCGCCGTAGCGCTTGGCCAGGTGCTCGACCTGGATGACGGGTGCCCGGGGCGGTCGTCCGGCCCCGGGACGGGTCTCCTCGAGCACCGCCGTTGACGCGCTCATGGTCTCCTCCTTCCTGCCGGGTGATGCCTCAGCCGAATAGCTAGTGGTGCTATCCATGAGTAGATAGTGCTACTATCCGCTCCAGGTGTCAAATCGGAGTGGCCTGCGAGCCGGAGGTGGCGCGGATGCGAATCTCGGAACTGAGCCGCGAGAGCGGGGTGTCGATCCCGACGATCAAGTTCTACCTGCGGGAGGGGCTCCTTCCGCCGGGAACCCCTACCGCCTCGAACCAGGCCCAGTACGGCGATGGGCACGTTCACCGGCTCCGGCTCGTCCGCGTGCTGATGGACGTCGGCGGCCTTGGGGTCGCGGCCGTGCGGAAGGTGCTCGATGCCATCGCCGACGAGGCCCTCCCCACGCACGAGATGCTGGGCACGGTCCAATTCGCGCTCGGCCCGGTCCCCGACGCCGGCCCGGTCCCCGACGACGTGGCCCGGGCCCGGGCGGAGGTCGACCGGTTCCTGGCCGAGCGGGGGTGGCGCGTCAGCCCCGAAAACCCGTCCCGCCGCACACTGGCCGACGCGCTGGCGGCCCTGTGGCGGCTCGGCTGGCAGCAGGGCGCGGAGGTCTTCACCCCCTACGCCGAGCTCGCCGAGCGGCTGGCGGCCTTCGAGGTAGGAACCGTGCCCGACGAGCGGTCGCGCGCCGAGGCGGTGGAGTCCGTCGTCGTCGGAACCGTGGTTTTCGAGGCGGCCCTCGTGGCGCTCAGGCGCCTGGCCCAGGCCCACCGGTCCGCGGAGCGGTTCGCCGCCGGCGGGAAGCGACGCGCGCCTCGCAGGTAGTGGGCCATCGGACGACGCTCGCCGGGCCGGCGCCTCGAGCCCGGTGTCAGGTGCGCGGATCCGGGGATCGAAGGAACTCGAGGACCGCGAGGACGCGGCGGTGGTCGTCGGTCGTGGGGAGCAGGTCGAGCTTGCCGAAGATCGCGGCCACGTGGGTCTCGACCGTGCGCAGCGAGAGGAACAACCGCTCCGAGATGGCCTGGTTGGACCGCCCCTCGGCCATCAGCGCCAAGACGTCCCGCTCGCGTTCCGTGAGCCGTTCGATGCGGGTGTGCTCAGGAGAGCGACCGACCAGGCGGGCGATGACCTCGGGATCGATGGCCGATCCGCCGCTCCCCACCCGGCGCACGGCGTCGACGAACCCGTCGAGGTCCAGGACGCGGTCCTTGAGAAGGTACCCGACGCCGCGGGCATCCTCGCCCAGCAGCTCGACGACGTGGCGGGTCTCCAGGTGCTGGGACAGGACCAGGACCCCGGTCGAGGAATGCTCCCGGCGGATCCGAACGGCCGCCGTGAGCCCCTCCACCGAGTAGGTCGGCGGCATCCGGATGTCGACGACCGCGACGTCGGGTCGCAGCGCCGCGACGGCCGCCACCAGCGCTTCGCCGTCGCCGGCCTGCGCGGCGATCTCCATCCCGCGCTCCACGAGTACCCGCGCCAAGCCCTCGCGGAAGAGCACCGAGTCGTCGGCGAGGGCTACCCGCACGGGATCTCGGCCCGGACGTCCGTTCCCTCGCCCGGGGCGCTCCGCACGACGAGGCGGCCGCCGAGCGCGGCGACCCGGTCCAGCAGGCCCCGGAGGCCCGAGCCGGCGCGCGCATCGGCTCCCCCGACGCCGTCGTCGACCACGGACACCACGAGCCGTCCGTCCGCTCGCCGGACGGAGATCTCCACCAGCGTCGCGGCGGCGTGCTTCTGGCAGTTCGCGAGGGCCTCCGAAACGACGAAGTAGGCGGTCGCCTCGACGGCCTCGGGGTATCGTTCTCGCGGGGCCTCGAGGACGCGGACTGGAAGGGCCGAACGCTCCGCGAGCGAGTCGAGGGCCGCCGCCAGCCCGGCCTCGGTCAGCACCGCGGGGTGGATCCCCCTGCCCAGCTCACGGAGCTCCTCCACGGCCCGCGCTGCCTCTGCGGCGGTTGCATCCAGTTCAGCCCGCAGCGCCGGGTCGGCGTCCGGGCCCACCCGGTCGAGCAGCAGGCGCAGCGACAGCGCGAGGGTCAGTAACCGCTGCTGAGCCCCGTCGTGCAGGTTGCGCTCCACTCGCCGCCGCTCGGCGTCGCCGGCTTCCACGATGCGCTGGCGCGACGCGCGCACCTCCTCGAGCTTCGCCCGGATCTCCGCCCGGAGCCGCTCGTTCTGCAGCGCCATGCGGGCGGCGGCGCCCACGGCGCCGAACAGCTCCGGCTCGTCCAGGAGGGCCGGGTCGTGCACCAGCGCGATCGACCGGTCGCCGTCGAGATAGGTCACCGCCCGCCCGGGGCCGGGCGTCGGGTCGATCTCCACCTGAGCGCCGTCCGGGTCGACGAACGCGTCCGAGCCGGGCAGGCGGAACGCCAGCCTCGCGGACGGATCGCCCAGCGCCCTGGCGAGGGCGCCGGTCACCCCGGCGGGCGGCAGGCCCTGCTCGAGCTCGACGACGAGGTCGCCCACGACCGATCGGTCAAGCCGATTTCGCAGGATCGAGACCAGGAACGCCCCCGGCAGCAGGAGGTAGACGGCCGGCCCGTACCCGAAGAGCAGGAGGAAGACGCGATCGCTCGCATCGACCGCCTGAGCCACGTTCTGGGCGATGATCAGCGCGATGGTGGGGGCCGCAAACCAGGAGATGGGACCGAAGGCTCGCCGGCTCCGGGGCCCGATCTCCAGCCAGTGCCGGGCGATCATCGCCAGGACGACGAGCGCGACCAGGATGCCGACGGCCGCCTCCACCCAGTTGATGACGTCGTTCAGGCCGCGGTCCCCCGAGATCAGCAGGAGGTTGGCCGGGCAGCGCCGGCATCCGTACTGCGCGGGATCCCAGAACAGCTGGCCCACGATGGTGTTCCCCAGGACCCAGACGTACGTCCCGGCGATGACGACGCGCTCCGCGCGGGAGCGGGGCCGGCCCGTGGGGAACGTCAGGGCCAGATGCGCCAGCACCGCCTGGTACAGGGACTGCGTGACGTTGGAGACGGTGAACGTCAGCGACGAGTGGAAGACGCCGAGATTGGTGAGGAAGAACGCGAACCCGACCCCCGACATGATCGCGCCCATCAGGTTCTCCGGCCGCCGGTGCCACGCGTAGAGCCCGACGAAGACGAACGACGCCACCACCGAGACCTGGATGACGCCGACGAGGAACGTCACCCCGCCCTCCAGCAGGAACCCCACCGCGTCGACGGCGCACACGAGGATCCCGGCGGCCGCCAGCCACGGGATCAGCCGCCGCTTCGCCACGAACCCACCGTCGGGAGCGAGCGAGGTGGTCACCCCGCCGCCCTCGCCGGAGACGCCCGGTCCCTGCGGTTCACCCGTGAGGCCCTCGGCCGAGAGGCCCGACCGACTGCTCACGTCGCGACCCCCGGCACGAACGCGCGGAGCCGGCCGGCAGTGAGCTCGCCCTTCGACACGAAGCCGGCCGCCGCACTTCCGGCGATGCGGTCCCCGTAATCGGAGATCTCGCGGCCGGACGTCAGCACGACGGTCGGCGGGTCCCGTCCCGTCGCCAGCCGCTCCGCCACGCGGATCCCGTCCATGTCCGGCAGCCCGATGTCCAGGAGCACGAGGTCCGGACGCAGCTCGCGGGCCGCCGCGATCGCGCCCGCCCCGTCGAAGGCCTCCCCCACGACCTCGAATCCTCCTCCCTCGAGGAGCCGCCGGGCAACGGCCCGGAACGCCGGGTGGTCGTCCACGACGAGGGCCGTCGGTGCCATGCCGGAATCGTGGCACGGAGACGGGCGGGAAACCTCAGTGCGAGCACGGAGGGCGGATCCCGTGCCCGCTCGGATGTTCCGGCGGTCGGCCGCTCCTAGCGTCGTTTCAGGCGCCGGCTCGACGGGCGAGCGGCGGCGGACGGGAGGAGGAACCATGAGGAAGATGCTCTTGGCCGCGGTGGCGGTCGCGGTGGTTGCGACCGCCTCGCTCGGCTCGGCTGGCGCGTTCGCGTCGACGCCCCGAGCGCGGTCCACCACCATCCGGCTCACGGCGCACTTCACGCACCAGGAGATCGTCGACACCGGGCCCACAGGCCCGAGCCCCGGCGACGTGCAGGTCGGCATCGGCACGCTGTCGCGCGGGGGCAAGGTCGTCGGGCGATTCGGCCTCGTGTGCGAATTCCTCACTGTGGGTCAGAACCCCACGGCCAACTGCTCCACCACCGGGCGGCTCCCCCACGGGACGATCACCCTGGAGGGCTTCTCCAACCAGGCGAGCGACGACCAGACCTGGGCCGTCGTGGGGGGAACCGGGAACTACCGCGATGCCGCAGGCCAGGCCCTGATCCACGGCGTCGACGACACGACGAGCGAGGTGACGATCGAGCTCGACTGATCTCGACCGAAGCGCGGGCTACGACGGGGAGGGCGCGGCCATGATGCGGTCGCGCGCCTCCCCCGTCAGGCCGTCAGCTCGCGCAGGAAGGCCAGCACGGCTGGTTCCGAAGACTAACCAGGTGGCCGCCGCCCACCAGCTCCACGCGCGCTCCGGGGATGGCGGCGGCCATCCGCTCGGTGACACGGCGGAACGCGGGCGGGGAATCCGACGCGGCCACGAGCAGCGTCGGCACGTCGATCCTCGCGAGGTCCTGGACGTCCGCGTCGAGGAATCCGCCCTCGAACTCCGCGAGGATGGCCGGACCGTTGTCGGTGATCATCTGACGGATCGGCTCCGGGAAGGAAGCCCACGCCGCCGGCCCGGCGACGCGTTCGATGAACGCGCGCCCGACGCACTCCGGCGCCTGCGCCGCGACCGGGAGCAGCAGGTCGCGGGATTCCTCGGCCCAGCGCAGAGCCTCGGGATCGAACGAGAGCACCGCCGCCTCCAGGAGCACCAGGGCCCGGACGGCCCCGGGATGACGCAGGGCCAGGCTGAGGGCCGTCTCGCCGCCGTAGCTCCGGCCGATCACGACGGCCGGCGCCGCGCCGAGCGCCTCGAGGAGCGCTGCAGCGTCTTCGCCGTGCTGCGCCACGTTCGTCACGTAGGGTTCCGGCCGCTCGCTCCGCGTGCACCCCCGCCGGTCGTGGGTGATGACCCGCCCGAGCGGTGCCAACTCGCCCAGTGCCGGACCCCAGATCATCGCTGAGCTCGACGTTCCGTGGATGCACAGGATCGGCTCGCCGCTCCCGTGCTCCTCGTAGTATAGGCGGACGCCATTGACGGTGGCGTACGGCATGGACGCGACGATACCTTCGAACCACGAGGACTCGCCGGCCGGGCAGACGTGATGACGCTCAGAATCGAGCGGCTCCGGAACCGCAGGACTCGGCCTGGTGTCGGCGACGCTAAGTGCTCCGCGTCGGAAATACGGTCCGCACCGAGAGCGTCACGGCGCCCCGAGGGCAAGGCGCGAGGAGCGCCGCGTACCCAGCGGGTACGCAAGCGACGAGCAACGCAGCCATCGGGGATGCAGGGGCGCTCGAATGCGACCGTATTTCCGGGGCGGTGCACTAAGGGTGCGAGGGATGACCACCCATCGAGAAAGGACGTGGGGAATACAGCGCCGCGACATCAACGCGCACTTCGAGCAGACCAACGCCCGCCTGGCCGCGATTGAAGCCCAGCTTTCGGTGCTCTCGGCGAAGCTGGGCGCGCCGTACGTCAACCCACCACGGCCGTGCCGCCCGAGGTCGTCGCGCTCGCCCAGTCCGGCGACCCGCTGGGGGCCATGCGCAAGTACCGGGAGCTGACCGGGGCCGGCATGGAGGAAGCGGGGGGTCATCTCCGGCCTTCTGACAGTGACGTTTGAGCCGGCCTGAACGACCGCCGGTGGTGAATCGGCTCCCCCAGGAGGTCCGGTCAGCTCGCGGTGAGCACGCCGTTGCGCTCGGCCCACAGCGCGGCCTGGGTGCGGTCCTGCACGCCGAGGCGCTGGAACAGGTGGGTAAGGTGCGCCTTGACCGTCTTCTCGGTGATGCCGAGCCGGCGGGCGATCTGCTTGTTCGCGAGTCCCCGCGCGACGAGGATCAGCACCTCGCGCTCGCGGTCCGTGAGCTCGCGAGCGGGCTTCGACTCCGTGCGTGCCGCCACCACCGCCATCGCGGCCTTGGCGGCGATCGGCGCCTCGCCCCGGGCCGCGGCCTGGACTCCGCGATGGACCTCCTCGGGCTCGGCGTCCTTCAGCAGGTAGCCGATCGCGCCGGCGTCGAGCGCGGCCAGGATGCGGTCGCGTTCCGAGAACGACGTGAAGATCACCACCCGGATCCCCGGGTCACGCTCCAGGATGCGCGTGAGCTCGCGAGGAGCTGCTCCAGCCCGGTGCGCACCACGGCGTGGTCGTCGGCCACGAGCACCCGGATGCGCTCGGTCGCGGTCACTGCGGCGGCACCTCCAGCCGTACGGTCGTCCCCCGGCCCGGCTCGGAGTCGATCTTCAGCACGCCGCCCGCCTCGTCGGCCAGCGAACCCAACAGTGACAGGCCCATGTGCCCCTCCCCGCCGCTGCGGTCGACGTCCGCTGGGGTGAACCCGCGCCCGTCATCACGCACGCTCAGCACCAGGCGGTCGCCGGAGGCGTGGACGCCCACCTCGACGGACGACGCGGCCGCGTGCGATTGCACGTTCCGCAGCGCCTCCTGTGCCGTGCGGAACACGAGCGCCTCGGTCGCCCGGTCCGTCTCCAGGCCGGGAGCCACGTCCAGCCGGGTCCGGACGCCCCGGGAGGCCAGCGGCGCCAGGAGGTCGGACAGGGCCGGCTCCAGGCCGGCCGTGTGGAGGTTCGGCGGGTAGATCTCCACGAGCAGCGTCCGCAGCTCGCGCATGCCCTGGCGCGTGCGGTCGGCGCCGGTGCGCAGGGCCGTGGCGGCGTCCGAGGAGCCGGCCGCCTCGGCGCGCTCCGCCGCGGCCGCCAGCGACATGGACAGCCCCGCGAAGTCCTGGACCACGCCGTCGTGCAGGTCGCCGGCGATGCGGCGCCGCTCGGCGGCCGAGGCCTCGACCGCCCTGCGCAGCAGCCGCTCGCGGTCGAGCCGGCCGCGCTCGAGGCGCCGGGCCATGCGCCATGCCAGCGGGACCTGCAGCGCCGCCAGCACGAGGAGGCCGATCAGGAGCGCGGGAACGAACCCCAGCCACACGCGGCGGCCACTCGCGGAGACGGAGCTGTACTGGAGGTAGGTCTCGAACAGCAGCGGGGTGCCGTCCGGGGTGTGGACCGGCAGGTACACCTCGAGCAGCGAGCCGAAGTGCCGCTCGAAGCGGTTCTCCGGTGCACTGAGGTCGCTGAGGTCCGCGTCGGCGTCGCCGCTGTGCAGGGCGGCCTTCTCTTCCGCTCCGAGGGCGTACCGCGCCCCGACCAACTGGGGCTCGTCCGAGTACACGATGCGTCCGGACGCGTCCCACAGCTTCACCCGGACGATCTCGCTGCCCAGCACCCGCTGCCGGACGACACGATCGAGCGCGGCCAGCGCGCGGGGGTCGCCGGACAGGATGCCGTCGCGGAGGGCCGGCTGCGCCATGCCGCGGCCGACGGTCACGCTCAGCTGCCGGGCGTTGCGGATGGCCTCCGAAGTGCCGGCGGAGCGGAGGACGAACGCCTCGATCACGCCGACCAGGGCGACCGCCGCGAGACCGGAGACGGCGAAGGTCGCCACGGCCCGGGCGACGGAGCCGTGCGAGGACCGGCGCCCACGTGTGCGCGCCGGGGTGTCGTCGCGGGCGCCCTCCGCCCCGGCCTTGTGCCGGGATCGATCCAGGAGCTGCGCCATCCCCTTCCTCCCTCCGGATCCCATGGTATCCGGAGCCCGGGAAAGGAACGGGAAAGGTAGATCCAAGCCCTCATCGGCAACCTCGCGGCCCGAACCGGTCCGCCGGACGCGACCCCGGTCGACCAAGGGGTTCCGGCGTCGCCGGTCGACCCAGGCGGTCCGCCGCCGGGCGACGAGTGGAGGACGCGCTACGTGCTCTTGTTCCATGGCGCGTCCGCCCCACAGTCGGCGCCGGTCATTCACCGCCCGCGTTCCTCCCTCGTCCGTGCGGCCGATCGGTGCGGCCGCGCCGGCAAGGAGGCTCGCAACCGGCGGGTCGGCGGGACAACGGGACCGTGGTCGTACGACCCCCGTCCGATTGTGGCCGCGACCCGGTGAACGAGAGCCTGCGACCCATGGATCACTCGAGGAGAGGAGGAGACATGCGAGCCAACAAGCTCGTGAGGCTCGGGATCGTGGGACTGGCCGTCGGGGCGCTGTTCGCGTCGGCGCCGGCCGCGATGGCCAAGGACGGCGTCACCACCAAGGGCAACTGTTCCGGAGCCGCGAAGTGGAAGCTCGGCCTGCGGCCCGAGGACGGCGGCGTGCTGAAGGTCCAGCTCGAGGTGGAGGAGGCGAAGCCTGGCCAGCAGTGGTCGGTGCGGATCGCCGACAACGGGTCGAGGATCTTCTCCGGCTCCCGCACGGCCAACCAGTTCGGCGAGTTCACGGTGAGGACGTCCTCCACCAACCGGGCGGGCTCCGACCACGTCACCGGGAGGGCGACCAACAAGGTGACCGGTCAGGTGTGCAACGCCTCAGCGACGCTCTGACCCCCCAACGCAGAGAGCCTCCGAGCACGAATCGGGGGCTCTCTCGCGCGGCAGGTGCGAACGGCTGGAGGGATCCCGCGCTTGTCGTCGGGCCATCCCCCGTCGTCGAGGCGCAGATGGTCGCGTCTCCACCGCCTGCGCGCATAGGGTCTTCCCATCGCGGAGCGTAAGGGAGGGAGCGAGGGGTGAGCGACGAAGCCAACCTGAAGGTGCTGGAACAGGTCCTCGACGGGTTCAACCGCCACGACGTGGACACCATCATGGCGTTCTTCTCGGACGACGCGGTCTTCGAGTCGCCCCGCGGGCCGAAACCGTGGGGCATGCGGTTCGAGGGGAGGGACGCGGTGGCCGCCGGGTTCGCCGCGAGGTTCGAGGGCATCCCGGACGTCCACTACGGCCAGGACACCCACTTCGTGTGCGGTGATAGCGGCGTGTCCGAGTGGACGCTCACCGGCACCACCACCGCGGGCGACCGGTTGGAGGTCCGGGGCTGCGACATCTGGACGTTCCGCGGCGACCAGATCGTGAGGAAGGACTCGTTCTGGAAGATCGTGGATCCGGCCTGAGCTCTCGCCGCGAAGGGCACCTCCTGGCGTGGGGGTCATTGTTCGCAGTTTGTGAGAGGTCGACCAAGGCCTCCCGCCTGGCCCGGGAGGCGGTGGAGCTGAACCGGAGGACCGACGAGTTGAACTACCGGGCCGACTTCCTGGTCTCCCTGGCCGAGGTGGCCGAGCTCGCCGGTCGTCGCGAGGAGGCGGTTGCCTCCCTCGACGAAGCGATCGACCTCTACGACCGCAGGGAGAACCTGGCCGGCGCGGCCCAAGCCCGCAACCGCCTGGCTGAGCTGCGATGACGATCTCGCCGGACCGCGTCAGCCCCATCTCGCCGACTCGTGCTCAGGACCGCAGGTCCTGGACGGGCCAGCCGGTCTTCCCCGCTTCCTCGATGATCTCCGGGTCGCCCGTCAGCAGGGTCGCGCCGTGGGCGAGCGCCGTCGCGACGGCGAATGCGTCCGCGTACGAGAGCCGGTGGGATGCCTTGATGGCGGCGGCCTCGAGCACCCGATACTCGTTCGGCAGCTCGAGCATCACAGCCGCCCGAAGGTCTCGGACCGCCTCCCCTGCCGCCGTCCTTCCCGCCGATCTGGTGAGCACGTAGAAGACCTCGCCCGCGTTGATCCAACTCATGAGCGGTCGCTCGCCCATGAGATCCCTGACCCTGTCGGCGCCGGGTTGCTCGTCGTACAGCCAGGCCAGCACGGCCCAGGAGTCGAGGCAGAACGTCACCGCCCGGATTCGATCTCTCGCCGGTGCTCTTCCTCGAGCAGTCGCGTGAGAGGCACCGGCAGATCGCGGAAGCGCCCCTTCAAAGGCTTGGGATCACGGACGGGCTCCACGAGGACCCCGCCCTCCTCCAGCGAGAACGCGACTTCGTCTCCTGGCTGGAGGCCCAGGTGGTCTCGCATCCCCTTGGGGATCACGACCTGTCCCTTCGGTCCTACCCGGTGAGTCATACCGGTCAGTATAACTCGGTGAGCGCCGGTCCCGCGGCGGTATGAACGAGCCCCGGCGGGAGGCCGGGGCTCGTCGTCGTTCGATCGCCGTGCTGTCGCGTTAGGCGGCCGTGAGGGTGCCGGCCGTGCCTGACGCCGGCTCCTCCAGCGCCCAGGCGAGCACCTGGTCGATCGACTCCGCGATGTGGAACTCGATCTCGTTCCGCACCTGCTCTGGGACGTCTTCCAGGTCGCCCTCGTTCCGCTTGGGGAGGATTACCTCCTTCAGCCCGGCCCGGTGGGCAGCGAGGACCTTCTGCTTGATTCCGCCGATCGGCAGGACCTTGCCCTGCAGGGTGACCTCGCCGGTCATGCCTACGACGCTCCTCACCGGTCGTCCGGTGAGCAGGGAAGCGAGCGCCGTGGTCATGGTCACGCCCGCACTGGGGCCGTCCTTGGGGACGGCGCCGGCCGGGACGTGGACGTGGAACCGGCCCTTCAGGTCGTCGGATGCGATGCCCAGCTCGGGAGCGTGGGAGCGGACGTAGGACAGTGCGATCTGCACCGACTCCTTCATCACGTCGCCCAGCTGACCGGTGAGCGTCAGGCCCTCGGAGCCCGAGCCGTCGCCCGAGTCCATCCGGGTCGCCTCGATGAACAGCACGTCCCCGCCGACGCCGGTCACGGCCAGGCCGGTCGCGACGCCGGGCACGGAGGTCCGCTCGGCCGCGTCGAAGAAGAACTTCTGACGGCCGAGGTACTCGCGGACGTCGGTGGCCTCCACGGTGACCGGCGGCTTCAGCTCGCCCGACGCGACCTTCGTCGCGACCTTGCGGAGCAGCTTGCCGATCTCCCGCTCGAGGTTCCGGACGCCTGCCTCGCGGGTGTAGTCACCCACGATCACCCGAAGCGAATCGTCGACCAGGTCGACTTCCTCGGCCTGCAGGCCGTTCCGCTGCAGCTGGCGCGCGAGGAGATGGTCGCGCGCGATGGCGACCTTCTCCTCCTCGGTGTAGCCATCGAGCCGGATGATCTCCATGCGGTCGAGCAGCGGCGAGGGGATCGTCTCGAAGACGTTGCCGGTGGCGATGAACAGGACCTCCGACAGGTCGAGGTCGACGTCCAGGTAGTGGTCGCGGAACGTGTGGTTCTGCGCCGGGTCCAGGACCTCGAGCAGCGCCGAGGACGGGTCGCCCCGCCAGTCGGCGCCGACCTTGTCGATCTCGTCGAGCATCATCACCGGGTTCTTCGTGCCGGCGTCCTTGAGCGCCCGCACGATGCGGCCCGGCATGGCGCCGACGTAGGTCCGCCGGTGCCCGCGGATCTCGGCCTCGTCGTGGATGCCGCCGAGGGCCACCCGGACGAACTTGCGGCCAAGGGCGCGGGCCACAGATTCGCCGAGCGACGTCTTGCCGACACCCGGAGGACCGATCAGCGTGAGGATGGCGCCCGAGCCGCGCCCGGACTCCGACTCCGCCAGGCCCCGCTCGCGACGGAGCTTCCGCACCGCGAGGTACTCGACGATGCGGTCCTTCACGTCCTCGAGGCCGGTGTGGTCCTCGTCGAGGATGCGCCGGGCGTCGATGATGTCGAGGTTGTCGTCGGTGCGGACGTCCCACGGGACGTCGAGCAGCCAGTCCAGGTAGGTCCGGATCCAGCCCTGCTCCGGCGACTGCTCGGACATGCGCTCGAGCCGGCCCAGCTCGCGCTCGGCCTGCTTGCGGACGTCCTCGGGCATGTTCGCCTCTTCGATCCGGCGGCGGTACTCCTCGACGACGTTCTCGCCGTCGTCCTCGCCGAGCTCCTTGCGGATGGCGTCCATCTGCTGGCGCAGGATGAACTCCCGCTGGTGCTTGTCGAGGTTGCCCTGGACCTCCTCGCGGATCTTGTCCTTGACGGTGACCTCGGCGAGCGTCTCCTTGGCCCAGTTCAGGACCTTCTCCAGGCGCTGCTCGACGTCGAGCGTCTCCAGCACCTCGATCTTCTGCTCCAGGCTGAGGTCGGGCGAGTACCCGGCCATGTCGGCCAGAGCGCCCGGCTCGGTGATGCCGCGCAGGACCTCCGCGATCTGCGGAACCCCGCGGGCCTCGACGATGTTCTCGAGGGTCCCCCGGTACTCGCGAGCGAGCCCGCGGCCGCGGTCGGTGTGGTCGTTGGTCTCGACGGCGTCCTCGACCTGCACCCACGTGGCGTCCCCGGTCCCGGCCACGCCGGTCCCGACGACGGCACGGTGCAGACCCCGGATGACCAGGGCCTCCATGCCGTTCTGGAGCGTCCCGGAGTCCTCGATCTTGGCCACGGTCCCAACCGCGGCATACCGGTTCCCAACCCTGGGAACCAGGACCAACACATCCCCCTGAGAGCGGGCAGCCAAAGCCGCAGCCCGAGCCTCAGGCGTCTCGAGCATGAGCGTGATGACCATCCCCGGCAGCACCACCCCAGAGGTCAGCGGCAGCAAGGGAAGGACGGCAGTATCAAGCTGTTCAGGCACGTTGGCCTCCTCTTCACGCGCTACGAGAGAGTGAACGGCCCGGCCGAGGCGCCTATTCCCAACCCTGAGCGCCGATCGCTCAAGTTCGCGGAATCGATCCGCGGGGGCGCTGCGCCTGCTCAGCAGGCTGGAGCGTAGACCCGGTCGCGGAGGAACTCCTGCCACTCCTGACCGGTCAGCGGGCGACCCGCGATGTCGCACGCGCGCGACTCCCACGCTGTGGGTGCCATGTCCCACAAGAAGGCGTGGCCGTCGTTCGAGAGAATCGAGAATTCCGTGCCCGATGGGCTCCAGGCTCCGGTCGCCCAGTCGTCGGTGGCGGACAGCGTGACGCCGATGGACTTCCCGGTCAGCGGGTCCGTGACGAGCGCGTCCCCCTGCGTGCCCGTACTCGCGATCAGCTCCGTGTCCTTCTGGAAAGACACGTTCCAGACGAAGCCGTTCTGGCCGGTGAACGGCTTGCCGACGGGATCGCCGGAGCGGGCATCGAAGACGTAGACCTGCCCGTTGAATGCGCCGACGGCAACCATCTGGCCGTCGTTGGAGAACGCCGGCAGGGTGCTGACGTCGGGCGTCTCGAACCGCCACAGCTCCTCACCTGACTCGACGTCCCAGACCACGAGGCCGGGCGCGTCGGTGCTCGCCGCGAGGGTGCGTCCGTCCGGACTCAGCGCGACAGCCTCGACGAACTCCCCCGCGTCAAGGCGCTGCCTGACGTCACCGCTGTCGACGTCGACCACCACCACGTCCGAGAGGTCGTTCGTGACGACCGTTCGTCCGTCGCTGCTGAGGGCGACCGTGTCGACGGTCGCAGGGCGCTCCTCGGTTGGTTCGTTCTCCGCTGTGTAGACGCGTCGGATCAGCGACCGCGTGGAGACGTCCCACAGGTCGACGCCGTCCGTGGACGCCGTGGCGAGGAGCCGCCCGCTCGCGTCGAAGGCCGGCGGCATGCAGCACGCGAACGACCCCTTCGGCAGCATTCCAACGCGTCGGAACGTCTCCGTGTCGAGGAAGCGGACCCGGTGGTCGACGTCGATCATCGCGACCATGCGTCCGTCGGGCGCCCATGAGAACCAGGGGAGGCCCCCCTCGAGGATCGGCGGGTAGTCGGCGGCGAGCGTCCGCTTGACGCCGCGGTCGCCGGCGACGTCCCACTCGATCGCGGTCGAGTCGAGGCCGTCCGTGTACATCGTCCGGCCGTCGGGGGTGAATCCGATGCCCTGGACGGGACCGGTGTGGCCACGGAACGTCGTCGCCTCGCCGGAGGCGACGCTCCACGCCACGACGATCCCGTTCGCGGCGCCTTCCGCGATCGTCGAGCCGTCCGGGCTGAACCGGACGGAGTCGACGACGAGCGTCTCGGGGGCCCGAAGGCCGCGCCGGTCGCCGGTCGCCAGGTCCACGAGGTCCACGTCCCCGGTGTCGCGGACGAGCGCGAGCGTGGTGCCGTCGGGAGAGACCGTCCAGGGGACGTGCCGGACGACGTCGATGGTTCGTGTGACACGGCCTCGCGGAAGGGTGAGGATCCGCACCTTCGTCTCGCTCGCGACCGCGACCCGGTCGTTCCCGACGAAACCGATGCCGGCGAACCTATCGATTGGGATGGGATCGGCGACCGGCCGTCCGGTCGCCGCCCTGAGGAGCGTGAGGGTCCGTCCCTCCCCCGCTGGCTCGAAGCCGGCAGGCCCGTCGACCCCCGGATCGTCGGCCACGGCGACGATGCGTCCGTCGGGCGAGACGGCGAATCCGCTCAGGCCGGAGGAGCCGGCGGTCGCCCGCCAGCGGCGCTTCCCGGCCGCCACGTCGTACGCCTCGATGACCTCGGGGTCGCCCTCCTTCGCCGGTGCGGCAGCGACCAACAGCGAACGACCGTCCGGCGAGGCGGCAAGTTCGTCGGCGAACCCCCGAACCGTGAAGAGCCTTCGGAACGGCCGCGTGTCGTACACGGCGATGTCGTTCTCGTTGTCGGAGAACGCCACCCAGGAGCTGTCGCCGGCGACCGCGAGCCGCAGGAGCCGATTGCCGTTCGGCCGGACGACACGGAGCACGCTGTTCCAGCGAAGGAGCGTGTTCAGCAGCGAGGCGCGGCTCTGCTGCGTGTCGTGCAGCGCGACGGCCTCGCGGGCGAGGAGCAGCGAGAGGTCCGGGGACTGCTGCAGGAGGGACTCGGCGCTCAGGCGCTGGGACTCCGCGGCGACGGCGGAGGCCTCGGCGCGGTGGGCGGCCCGGTCGGCGCGCTGGGCCTGCTGGTTCGCTGTCTGGGCCGACCGGCGGGCCGAGCCGCGCTGCACGAGCGCGAGCGCGCCGGCAACGAGCGCGACGACGAGGAACAGGGCCGTGCCGACGAGCAGGCCTCTGAGGCGGCGGTTGGTGCGGCGCTGGCGGTCGGCCTCCTGCTGCGCCGCGCTGCCGCTCGCCGCCAGGAACTCGCGTTCGAGCTCGTTCAGCTCGATCGAGTGGCCGGCGGACCAGTCGAGCGCGGTGGAGAGGCGGGCCCCGCGGTAGAGCTCGGAGGGCTCGCGCCCGCGGGCCTCCCATTGCTTCGCAGCCTGGGTGAGGTGCTGGCGCAACTGGCGTCCCTGCGCGTCCTCCTCGAGCCAGGATTGGAGTCGCGGCCACTCGCGAAGCAGCGCCTCGTGCGCGACCTCCACCGTGCCTTCCCCCATGACGAGAAGGCGGTCCTGGGTCAGCTTGGTGATCACGGTGGCCGCCGCGCGGTCGCGTTCGAGGTCGAGCTCGTCGAGGTCGACCCGGCGCTTCGTGGTGGCCTCGCCCTCGCCCACCGCGACGAGGCGCAGGAAGATCCGGCGGGCGGCCTCGCGCTCGGCGTCGGACAGCTCGGCGTACGACGACTCCGCCAGGCGGGCCACCGCGCCACGGACGCCGCCGGTTCGCTCGTAGGCCTCCATGCGGATCCAGCCGCCGTCGCGGGCCTGCCACAGCTCCACCAGCGCGGTCGACAGCAGCGGGAGGCCGCCCGGCTCGTCGGCGACCTCCTCCACGAGCGCGTCGACGAGCGCCGTCTCGACGCGGAGGCCGGCGCGGCGGGCGGGCAGCTCGACGGCCCGCTTCAGCTCCTCGCGCGTGAGCGGGCCCACGAGGACGTGGTTGGCGGCGAGCGCTTCCGCGAGCTCGGGATAGGGCGCGCAGTGCGCGTAGTAGTCGCCGCGGATGGTGAGGACGATGGCGATGCGCTCCGGGTCGCGCCTCGCCGCACGCATGAGGGTCTCGATGAACGCCGTGCGCTCCGCATCCGAATGGCAGGTCGTGAAGGTCTCCTCGAACTGGTCGACGACGAGGACGAGGCGACTGGGTGCGTCCTCGACGGCGGCCGCGAGCGGGTCGTCGCCGTCGCTGCGGAGCGCCCGGCGGAGCTCCTGCATCGGGTGGTCACCGGGACGCATCGTCGCCTGGGACCACCGGTCGCTGCCCGGGAGCAGGCCCGCCCGCAGCGACGGCAGGAGGCCGGCGGCAACCACCGACGACTTGCCACTGCCGGACGCGCCGACGACGCCCAGGAGGCCGACCTGGACAGTGCGCGCGGCGAGCTCGCCGACCAGACGCTCGCGGCCGAAGAAGTACGCCGCGTCGTCCTCCTCGAACGGCGCCAGGCCCTTGTAGGGGCATGTCTCCACCGCGAGGACGTCGCGGCCCTCGACCGTGAACAGGCGCCCGAGCTGCAGTCCGATGACGTTGTTGGCGAATCGGAGGTCGCCGGCGTGACGCTCGCGGTTCGAGGCGAGGAACTCGGCGGCGGCCTCCAGGCGACGGGCGGCCTCGGATCGCGCCCAGTCGCTGACCACCTCGTGGACGCGGCCGGGAACGCCGCCGGACGCGCGCGCCATCGCCTCGACCGGGACGGCGGCCGCTTCGGCGCCCACGTACAGCTCGACGATGCCACGGACGCCTTCCAGGTCGAGCGGCGCCAGGACGCGGTGCCCGTCGCCGTGTCCATCGGCTCGCTCGATGACTGTGGCGAGTGCCGGGCCGGCCGCGAGGTCCCGCAGGAGCGCCAGGACGAGGACCGGCCTGCCCGCGAGCTCTTCGAACGAGGCGGCGATCGCGTCCGCCACAGGCGGCCCCGCGACGTCGACGTCGTCGAGCACCACGAGCGTCGGCGTTCCAGCCTGCAGCCCGTCGCGCAGTGTCGCCAGCGCGAGCGCCGTCGCTGCCCCGCCCGGCCCGGCGTATCGCACCGGCCACCCCTGGTCGCTCACATGCCGGGCGATCTCCGCGGCCAGTCGCGTCTTCCCGATCTGCGCCGGACCGGAGACGAACAGGGCGCGCCCGCGGCCGCGGCGAGTCTGGCGCCAGGTCCCCCGGAGCCACCGGAGCTCGTGCTCGCGGTCCACCAGCGGTGTGAGCGGGTCCAGCTCTGGAGGCAGGGTCGCGTCGAGCTCCTCCGGAGCCTGCTCGACCACCGCGGCGCCGTCGGCGATGGCCTCGATCACGTCGACCGGCTCCTCGAAGCCCTTGAATGACGCCGGCCCCCGCTCCTCGAACCTGATCTGCCCGTCGACCGCCGCCGCTCGCTGGACGATCGCGCGCGTCACCAAAACCTGCCCCGCAGCGGCGTTCGAGCAGAGCCGCGCTGCCATGTTCAGCGCGACGCCGCGGTAGCCGTCCTCTACCGGGACGGCCTCCCCGACGTCGATCCCGATCCCCACTGGGAGCGGGAACATCGGATCGGACTGGCTCTCCTCCGAGCACGTGGCCTGGAACTCGGCGGCGGCGCGGACGGCCTGGGCGGGCGACGTGAAGACGGCGAGGGCCTCGTCGCCGCGGAGCTCGATGACCCGGCCGCTTCGCGCCTCGACGGCGTCACGGGCCAGGTCCGCGAACTTCTTCGCGAGGAGCGCCGCGGCCGCGTCCCCCCGTTCCCGCGTGAAGCGCGTGTACCCGCGGACGTCGGCGATCAGGAAAGCGAGCGTCGTCGTCCCCGGACCGGTGTTCTGCACCGCAACCCCCCCTCGTCGCTCACCAGTATCGCGGCCCGCCCGGGGCCCACACAAGATGGGATTTGTCACGTCCGGTCCGTGCCGGCCGGCACGGGTCAGGCGCTCCCGCCCCTTCAACCTCTGTGAGGAGCCAGCAGCCCGAGCGCGGACTCGCGGACGGGAAAGCGACCTTCACGTCCGGGCGGCGAGACACTCGGGCCGACGATGAGGCGAGTCTCGGTGCGGGGGATCGATGTCGCGATGCACGACTAGGACGGCGCGATCGTCGCCCTGCGAGCGTATTTCGACCAGCTCGACCAGTTGACCCAGCAGGGTCTCGCCCCGGAGGCTTTGGCGTCCAGGGCGGGATCTCGTGGATGAGCGAGCGCCGGGCTTGCCTCGGACCAACGCGTGACACCGTGGAGAAGGAGATCGCGCCGAGGCAGGCGGCTCTCAAGGTGCCGTGAAGCCCAGAGATGCCTGCCGTACCACACGGTGCAGCGATCGACGGAGTGTGCCGCGGGTGGACGGTCCCGGCATTGGCCAACGCGTGGACCCCCTACCATCTCGATGATGGACACGGGGCCGGCTCTTCGGATCGAGATGCTCGCTGGGTTGCGCGTCACCGTTGGGAGCCGAGTCGTCGAGCGATCGGCTTGGAGCCGGCGGAGTGCTAGGGGGGTCGTCACGCTTCTGGCGCTCGCTCCCGGGCATCGGCTCAACCGGGAGCAGGTCATGAATGCCCTCTGGCCCGACCTCGAACCCGGCGCGGCTGGCAACAACCTGCGGAAGGCCGTCCACCTTGCGCGGCGGGCGCTGGCCGAGGATCCGGAGCTCGCGGGAAGGTTGCTCATCGGTGACACGGAGACGATCTCCTTGCCCCAGGACGTCTGGACCGACGTGGGCGCGTTCCGGTCGGCGGCCGCTTCGGCGCGGCGATCCTCGGACCCGTCGGACTACCAGGGGGCCCTCGACCTCTATCTCGGCGACCTCCTCCCCGATGACCGGTACGAGGAGTGGGTCGCTCCGACCCTCGACGAGCTCCGCTCGGAGTGGGTAGCGCTCCTGGCCGAGCAGGCGGGGCTGCTCGAGGCCCGAGGCGACCTCGACGAGGCCGCCGCGGCACTTCGGCGCGCGCTGGTCGCCGAGCCGCTCGAGGGGGACCTTGCGGTTCGGCTCATGCGCGTCCTTGCGCTGACGGGGCGAGGGCACGAGGCCGCGGAGGTCTACGAGCGGTTCGCCACGACGCTCGGGGCCGAGATCGGAGCCGAGCCGTCACTCGAGACACAGCAGCTGCGACAGGAGATCACCGGGGGCGAGGAGCTCGAGCCCGAGGTCGCCGCCGGGCTCTGGGCACGGATCGGCGAGCTCCGGATGCGCTCCGGGGATCTCTCCGGGGCGGCGATGGCGTTCGAGTCGGCGATCTCGCGTGGCAGGCCCAGCGCGGATGCCCTGCCGAGCCTCCATCTCAGCGCGTCGAGGGCCAACCTCGGCGCGCATGAGCCGACCCGGGCCGAGCGACACATCGACGCGGCCGAATCGCTCCTTCCCGACGATCGCGGTTCGAAGGCGCGGATCGCGACGCTTCGGGCGAACGTCGCGTGGGAGCGAGGGGACCTGGCCGCCGCCGACCAGCTCGCTCGGGAGGCGATCGATCTGGCCGAGGGGGGCGACCCCGACGACGTCGCCGCCGCCAACGAGGCGTTCGCCATCGTGTCTCCCTTTTCCGGGGCGGGTGGCCGGGAGGGCTGAGCGAGGAGATCGACCGGCTGGGACGCCTTCCCGACGCGGACACCGACCTCGCCCGCGTCTTCGACATCCACCACTGCATCGGCCAGTACCACCTCTACGGCGACGGCCTGTGGGAGCACGTCGAGGACTACGCGCGCGAGACGCTCGATCGCGCGGGGAGGCTCGGGGCCGTTCGCGCGCAGGCCTTCGCCTGGTGTCTGCTCGGAGAGTCCCTCCTGCTCCAGGCCCGGTACGAGGAGGCCGAGGGATGCCTCGAGCGGAGCGGGGAGTTGCACGCCTCGCTGGGGGAACACTCGGGCGCGCTGGCGTGGCAGCGGCTCGCCGAGCTCCTGGTCTGCCGGGGCCGGCCGGACGGGGCCGCGCAGCCGCTTCGGCGCGCCTCCGCGATCGCGACCGTGTCGCCCATGGCGCCCCACCTGTGGGGGGCGGATCTACGCCACGCACGCCCTGGCCGGGCTGCAGCGGGACGATCCGGGAGAGGCCGTGGAGTTCTCGCGGTCGGCCGCGAAGGCGGCGGCTCGATACGGCGATTGCATCACGTGCTCGGCCCTGCTGAATCCCGTTTCCGCCGAGGCGTACGCGCTCCTCGGGGACACCGAGGGCGCCCGCTCGCACGCCGCGGCCGCCGGACGGGCGGCCGCGATGTTCCCGAGCTCCGCGTGGCGAGCCATGGCCGAGACGTCAGACGGCAGCGCCAAGGTCGCCGAGGGCGACCGCGCCGGCGCCCGAGCCGCGTTCGAGGCCGCCGCCGACCACTACGAAGCCGCTGGCCAGCCGTACTGGGCCGCCCGGACGCGGGACCGGGCCCGAGCATTCCTCTGAACCCCCCCATCTCGTAGGCAGTCGGCCACAGCCCCGGGTTTCCACAACCGGACGTCGCAGGCCCGCGGGGGCGCGACCCTGATGGTGTTCGAACCTTCTCGCGCGGTCACAAACTCTCGTTCCCGATCAGGCCAAGACGATGTTCGGCGGATCACGGCACCGCTCGGTGACTCAGTCTCCGCGGGAGGACGTCTCCCCGTGCTGCCATCAGTGACATGGGAGGTGGGTGTGGCGGCGCGAAGATCGGTCGAGCCGCAGAGGAACTTGCCTACCCGTGCCGCGCCTTGGGCCAGGCGCTCTCGTCGCGGAGGCTGGCGGCAGCCTCGAGACAGCGCGCGGCGTCGGAGTGATTGCCCGTGCGCGCGAACGCCTGTGCTGCTTCGCGGAACATCGCACGAGCCTGCTCGCCCTCGCCCTCAGCCTGGCGGAGGATTCCCCGGGCTTCCCACACGGCGCCGGTCCACAGCCCACCCTGCCACATGCCCGCGATGCGCTCCGCTTCGGCGAGGAACGAGCGCGCCCGATCCAACTCGCCGGCGCGCGCGCTGGCCGCCGCCGCACTCGTCAGGTATCCCATCGAGCACGGCTCGCACGAATGCATCTGGCTCAGTCCTTGCTCGGCCATGCGCAGAACGGTCATGGCTTTCTTCGGATCCGCGGCCGCCTGGATCATCGTGCCGAACACTCGCACCGACAGATGGGCGACGAGGTCGGAGCGGAGCGCGAGCGAGCGCGCCCGGGCGAGCAATCGGTTGGCCTCGTACCTGCGACCGCGACTGACTGCCGCTTCCGCCAGCCGCTGTCTCGCCAGCGCGGAGCCGGAGATGCACCCTTCCCGGTCGTTGGCCTCCGCCGCCTCCTTCAGATGCTCCTCGGCCTCGTCGAAATGGCCGGCGAGCAGTTCGGCCTCTCCCAGCATCAGCAGCGCCAGCGCCGCGCCGGTCGTCGAGCCCGCGTCGTCGGCGATCTTCATCATCTGGCGCGCGAACTCGATGGCGGTGTCATAGCCCTCCGGGGCGTAGAGGTAGTACTCGGCGAAGCACAGGTGGGCGTCGTAGACGATGGGCTCCATCTTGGCGCGCATCCGCATCGACTCCACGAGCTCCTCCGCGAACCGCTCGCGCCACCGCCCCTGCGCCATCGCGACCTCGGCGAGGATCACCGCGGCTTCGCCGAGCTCGCGGCCCAGGCCTGCGTCAAGGGCGATCGCGCGCGCCTCTTCCGCCGCTCGCTCCGCTTCCGCCATGTCGCCCCGGTTCATGTGGACCAGGGCCCACGCGAGCAGCGCGTGCGCGCGCTCGGCCTCGGAGGGCTGCGGTGCGCCCTCGGCGGCGAGCACGTCTTCATAGAGGGCGACCGTACGGGGGTCCGGCCCGACGCCGAGGTGGTCCCGGAGCGCCTCGCGCAGCCGCTCGAAGCGCCGAATGGCCTCCCGGCGCTCCCCGGCGTCGAGATGCGCACGCATGAGCTCGCGCGCCGCCTGCTCGTCGGTTGGGTCTTCCTCGGCCAGCCGATCCCAGAGCGCTCCGGCGCGCAGGACGTCCAGGTAGCGCCGGTGCAGGCGGCCCCGCGGCTCGAACGACCAGGACTCATATCGATCGTCCGGCAGGAGATCGCCGCCGTACAGGGCCGTCGCTGAACGGCAAGCGGCCGGGTCACTCCCATCGACGGCCCGTTGCGCGGCGGCCTCGAAGCGCTCCACATCCGTCTCGACGCGCACGTCGGGCCACAGGACGAGCACGCCGCGCTCGTTCACGATCGACCGCTCATCCCCGGACGCGAGCCGGGCGAAGTGCAGGGCCTTGCGGAGGTTGGTGCCGGCTGCCTCCGGATCGCTCTCGGGCCAGAGGGCCTCCATGACCTCGGTCCGGTTCATCCGGTGGGCAGGGGCGAGCGCGAGCAGCTTCACCACGTCGGCGGCGCGGCGGCTGCGCCAGGCGTCCCCAGAGATCGGAACGCCGTCGACGGCCACCGAGAACCGGCTGAGGAGCTGGATCTTCACCGTGGGCATCGCAGGGAGATGGTACGGGGGAGCCCCGGCCCCGACCAGGCCACCCTCCGGAACGGTCGCGGAACGGTCGTCTTCCTACCGTAGGCGCCGGAAGGAGGTGAGAACGGATGGCTCTGTACATGGACGTGCACAACAGCCTCCCCGACGGTGCCACCGCGGCCGACGTCGCGGGAGCCCACGCCGCGGACCTGCAGGTTCAGGAACGCCACGGCGTGCGCTACCTCCACTACTGGGTGGACGAGGAGGGCGGCAAGGTCTTCTGCTTGATCGAGGCGCCGAACGCCGACGCCGCGCACGCAGTGCACCGCGAGGCGCACGGCCTGGTCGCCGACGAGATCTATCCCGTCCTGCAGGGGTGATGGAGGCGCACGAGGTCGGAGCCGCGTTTCTCGACGCCTTGACAAAGCGGGAATTCGCGGCGGCGAGGGCGCTCCTGGCCGATGACGTCCGGTTCAGGATGCTCGTCCCAAGCGGGCTCATGACCGAGTGGGACGCCGACGCGACGATCGGTCGGCTCAGAGGTTGGTTCGGCGATGCCGATTCCTTCGAGGTCGAGGCCTCGAGCTCCGGGGAGGTCGAAGGGCGCGCGGCGATCACCTACCGCGTCCGTCTTCACGATGCCGACGGATGGCAGGTGATCGAGCAGCACCTGATGCTCGACGTCGGTGCGGACGCACGGATCGCAGGGATCGACTTGCTGTGCTCCGGCTTTCGGTCGATCGCCGTCTCGGAGGCCGCCAGCGTGCACCACTTCGACGCGGGCGATCTCGGGTGCGCCGACGGCTTCGCCGGCGAGTTCCGCCGGCGCATGCAGCAGATCCCGGTGGGCCACGTGCTCGTGGTGAGCGCTCGCGATCCGGCCGCGAAGGAGGACCTGCCTCCGCTCGCTCGGATGATGGGCCACGTCGTTCGTTCGATCGAGGCGCCCGGCGACGGACGCCTCCTGGTGAGCGTGGAAAGGGGACGATGAGATGAGCGACAAGCTGATCTTCAACTGCACGTACGGCAAGGAGGATCCCGAGCGGGCGACGCTGCCGTTCGTTGCGGCGAACATCGCCGCGGCCGCGGGGCAGGAGGCGATCGTGCTCTGCACGATCGAGGCCGCGTGGCTGGGGACCGAGGGCGGAACCGACGGGATCGCCCAGCCGGGCTTGCCGGTGCTCGCCGAGCTGTACCGCGAGTTCATCGACAACGGCGGCCAGGTGTGGCTGTGCGGTTCGTGCACCAAGCCACGCGGGATCACCGAAGAGCACCTCGTGAAGGGCTCCACGATCGTCGGCGCCGCAAAGGTCGTCGAGGAAATGATCTCCGGCGCGAAGACCGTGGCGTTCGCCTAACGGGAATCCCACCATTGGGTCGAATTGCAGGGAGAGGAGCCGGATGCACCGGCTCCTCTCTCAACTCCTTCCATAACTCCTCCGCGAATCGGCTGTGAGAAGCTCGCGCCCATGAAGGTCGACGTGCTCTTCGTCGGGATGCGCGTTCGTGACTTCGCGGTGGCGAACGACTGGTACCAGCGGTTCTTCGCTCGACCGGCGGACATCGTGGCCGACGACGAAGAGGTCATGTGGCAGCTCACCGGCGGCGGCTGGCTCTACATCGTTCGGGAGGGCGACTCGGGTAGCGGCCTCGCCGCCCTGGCGGTCGCCGACCTCGAGTCCACCGTGGCGGAACTCGCGGCGCACGGCATCGTCGCCGGCCCAATCGAGCCGCAGGGTGACGCCGCCCGGAAGGCGATCGTCGTCGACCCCGATGGCAACATGCTCGCGCTCATCGAGGTCACCGGCGGCGCGTAGCCGGGCGTGGATTCTCAGCGCGCCAACCCTGACCAGGACGGTCGTCGCGTCGCTCGTCTGGCGGGTTCAGCCCGGTCTGGACCGTGAATCCCTCTTCCTCGAGCCCCCGTCGACCTGGTGTCCACCTGATGCGCTCTCCGGGTACGTGGAGGCAAGCTCTCCTGGGGCTGACATCCCCCTCCCAAGCGGTCATCATTGTCAGGCCGGGCGTCCCGAGAGCTCACGATGGATAGTGCCGATACACCAACCCAAGCTGGAAAGCGGTCGCCGTTCAGCCTCGATCGGCTGCGGCTGCGGTTCCCCGACCCTGACCTCGAGTCGGCATTTCGGGACGACCGGTTCCGCCACAACGTGGTGAACATCCGCGTCGCCTTCTTGGCCGGGATCGTCCTCTGGATCGTGTGGGGTCTTCTCCTACAACCGCACATCCTTGCCCTTGCCGATCGCAGGCTCGACACGATCATGCGGTTCGGTGTCTTCATCCCGTTGCTCCTCGTCGGCTTCGGGTTGACATTCACACCCCTGTTCCGGCGGCTCTGGCAATCGATGACGGTCGTCATCGCGACGCTAACGCTCCTGTTGTGGGTGTACTACGCCTCGAACATCCTGACCCTGCCGGCCGAGTACGGCTACGTCGGGATCATCCTCATCACTGCGTTCACCTACACCCTCCTGCGGCTTCGGTTCCTCCTGGTCGTGCTGGTCACGGTGATCGGCATCGCCGCCTACCTCCCCTATGCGTTCACGGCGCGGTACATCGCCGAGGTGAGCCAACTCATTGCGGCCTTCTTCCTCCTCTCGTTCGGGTTCCTGGGATGCGTGGCGGCCTATCGAATGGAGCGGTACGCACGACAGGTGTTCCTGCGCGAGCGCGAACTCGATCAGGAGCGGGAGCGATCCGACGGCCTGCTGCTGAACATCCTGCCGCAGGCCATCGTCGAGCAGCTCAAGACCTCCCCCGGCGAGCGGATCGCGCAGGCGTTCGACCAGGTGACGGTCCTCATCGCCGACGCGGTTGGATCCACGGAGCAGGGCGCACGGTCATCTCCCGAGGAGTTCGCCGCCGCCCTGGACGAGCTGTTCCGCCGGTTCGACCAGATCGCCGATCGGCACCGCCTCGAGAAGATCAAGACCATCGGAGACGCGTACATGGCCGTGGCCGGCGCGCCTGTCCCCAGGGCGAATCACGCCGAGGCGGCCGTCTCGATGGCGCTCGAGATCCTCGCCGAAGCGGGGCAGGTTCGGTGGCCCTCCGGTGACCCCATCAGGGTGCGGATCGGGGTCGCCACCGGGCCGGCCCTCGCCGGAATCATTGGGTACCGGAAGTTCGCCTACGACCTGTGGGGCGACACCGTGAACCTCGCCAGCAGGCTTCAAGAGCTGGCGGAGCCCGGCCAGGCCCTGGTCTCCGAGCCGACAACCGACGATCTCGAAGACGCCTGCGAGTTCGGGCCGAGGCGGACCGTGGAGGTGAAGGGGAAGGGGCCCACGAAGGCCCGCGTGCTCCTGGGCCGCCGCGCCGACGTCCCGATGTCCGTGCCTTCCGCCTGAGGCGGGATGACCTCATGAGGAAGCTCCTCCTGCTGGCCGTGTGCGTGGCCCTGGCAGCATGTGGTCCCTCCGGTGCCGGCCGAACACCGCACGGTCCCGGTGGACCGAAGGGGACGATCGTCGTGGGAGTGTCCGGCGCGTTCACCGAGAACCAGCTCGTGGCGGAGATGTACGCGCAGGTCCTGGAGCGGGCCGGCTACGGCGTCGAGCGGCAGTTCGACCTCCGATCTCGAGAGATCTCCCAGAACGCCCTCGAGTCGGGACAGATCGACCTGAAGCCGGAGTACCTGTCGTCGTTGCTCCTGTTCCTCGATCCGAACGCGCAGGCCTCCGACGATCCCGCCAGCGTCGCCAGGCAGGACGGCGAGCTGTTGCAGCCGAGAGGGATCACGGTGCTCACGCCATCCCCGGCCCACGACACCAATGAGTTCGTGGCGAACGCGCAGACGGCCCGGCGATTCGACCTGACGACGATGAGCTCCCTGGCCCCCGTCGCCGGCCAGTTGACGTTCGGGGGCCCGCCGGAATGCCCCCAACGACCGTTCTGCCTGCCGGGACTGAACAGGGTCTACGGGATCCTCTTCGACGACTTCGAAGCGCTGGATGCGGGTGGGCCGCAGACCATCGCCGCACTCGAGGCCGACGACGTGCAGGTCGGCTTGCTGTTCTCCACGGACCCGAGCATCGAGGAGAACGGATTCGTCCCGCTCGTGGACGACAAGCACCTCCAGAACGCGGAGAACATCACGCCCGTAATCCGCTCGGACAAGCTGAACGGCGAGGTTCGGGGGCTGCTCGATGCGGTGAGCGCCCGGCTCTCCACCCAGACCGTGACCGACCTCGTCGGGAAGGTCGTGATCGACAGGCAGAATGTGGCCGCAGTGGCCAAGGAGTTCCTGACCGCGAACGGCCTGTTGTAACGGCCCCGGTGGTCGCTTCGCTTCTAGTCGTCCAGGCTGCCCATGCTCAGGTTGACGACCGTTCCCGTCATCCCGCTCGCCTGATCGGAAGCCATGAAGACGGCCACATTCGCCATCTCCGCGAGCGTCGAGAGCCGTCGCGGGTGGGTCCTGCCTGCGAGCGACTCCTGGAACTGTTCCCAGGTCATTTTCGATGCCTTGGCGTACAACTCGAAGCTTTCCTTGATCCTGTCTGTCTCCGGCATGCCCTGTGGTCGCAGGCCGACCACGCGAATGCCCTGAGGTGCGAGCTCGGCGGAGAGACCTCGGGTGAGGCCCTCCACGGCGGCCATCGCCGGACCGCCGCCTCCGATGAACGGGACACCCGTCCGCGAGGGGGTCGAGGTGACGGTCATGATCACCCCCGATCGGTTCGCGACCATCCGCCGGGCGGCCAGGCGGGCGGTCAGAAAGTACGACCTGGTGTAGGTCGCGATCGGCAGGGAGAACTGCTCGACATCCAGCTCGACCAGGGGCACGCGAATCTTTGGATTCGGGATGCCGATCGCGTTGAACGAGATGTCGACGCGGCCCGCCTTGTCGGTCACGGACTGGAGCTGCTCGTCCACGGCCTGCTCGTCGAGAGCGTCGACCTCCGCCGCCTCGGCGGATCCGCCGGCGGCAACGACGTCCTTGGCGACGGCTTCGACGGGTGCCAGGTGGCGCCCGGTGAGAAAGAGATTGGCCCCCTCGGTCGCAAAGGCGCGTGCGACAGCGCTACCGATCGCGCCTCCGGCTCCGTAGATCACCGCAACCTTGTCGTTCAGCATCATCTCCGGTTCCCTTCTGTGCCCGGGTGGTCACACCGGCCCACCTGTTACTCGCCGTCGTACTCGTCGTGTCGACGGATCCAGAGCTGCCACGCGTCGCCCTCGTCGCGACCCTTCGGTGCGCGGTCGAGGATCGGGTAGTAGCCCATCAGGAACTCGACCCCTCGGCCCGTCGTCGCGTATGTGTGGTAGACGGTGCCGTCATCGCGTGCGAACGAGGTGAACCCGAAGAGCTCGGTGAGGTACCCAACGATGTTGGTGCCGGTTTCGCTCGCATTGCGGGCGGCGATCGGCGGCAGCTGCTCGATGACCGGCTCGACCCATTCGCGTGTCCGCTCCTCGGTGTTCGAGTAGCCGAAGTCGAGGTTGAAGTCGGTGCGCGCGGACGAGACCCAGGGGACGGACCAGCCCATCCGACGCTTGTAGGCCAGCAGCTTCTCCAGCGGTGCCTGTGAGACGAGGACGAACGTCACGTCACGAGCGTGCAGGTGCGCGAGCAGGCCGTCGATGCCGTCGACCATCGACGAACACGTGGGGCAACCGGCCTCATAGCTCGGGCCGAACATGAAGTGGTAGATGAGCAGCTGGGATCGCCCGTCGAACAGCTCGGCGAGCGTCTTCTCGCCGTCCTCCGTGTCGAAGCGGTACTCCTTCTCGACTTGGACCCAAGGCAGCTCGCGCCGGCCCAGCGCTAGCTCGTCGCCGATCCTGGTGTGCTCCTTTTCGCGGGCCAGCAGCTCCTCTCGAGCGGCCTGCCACTCTTCCCGTGTTCCGATCTTGTGATCGATCATCGTTCTCTCCTTCGTTTCGACGTGTCCTATGACGCAGCGTCTCCTCTCGGAGAGGCGCTGTCGTACTCGTCGTGTCGACGGAACCAATTGATGGGGTCGTCCTGTGTGCGCGTCTCGTTTCGCCCGCGCGGTGACCGGTCGAGCCACTGGTACATGGCCCAGAGAGCGTCCAGCCCGCGCGCGTAGGCCGAGTAGGTCTGGTAGACGACGCCGTCCTCGAGCGCGAACGCGCTCATACCGGGGGACTGCCGCGTATACGTCGGCCAGTCCGTGCCGGTGGTGGCCGCCCACTCGGAGAACGGCCGCTCATGACTGAGCTCGAGCGACTGTCGGACGTCCATCGGGCGGAAGTTGTACTCGACCGCTCCCGACTGCTGCTGCTCCTCCGTGTGCGAGACCTGGAAGTCGTAGTTGAAGTCGGTGCCGAACGATGACGCCCACGGGAAGCTCCATCCCATCCTGCGCTTGTACGCCTGCAGCTTCGCAAGCGGAGCCAGCGACACGGCGCACAGGGTGACGTCGTGGTTTGCGAGGTGGACGACGGAGCCGTCGAAGCCGTCCGCGATCGCCGAGCAGGCCGGACACCCCGCCGTGTACTCCGGCCCGAACATGAAGTGGTAGACGAGGAGCTGTGAGCGCCCTCTGAAGAGATCAGCGAGGGATGCTTCGCCCTCGTCGGTCTCGAATCGGTACTCCTTGTCGATGCGAACCCACGGCAGCTCCTGCCGCCGCCGCGCCAGCTCGTCGCCGCGCCGGGTCAACTCCTTCTCGGCCTCGAGCAGCTCCATGTGGGCCGCGAGCCACTCTTCGCGTGTTCCGATCTTGTGTTCAGTCATGGTGCCTCTCCCTTCGTGTCGTCACCAATTTGGCCTGGGCCCCGCAACCGGTGACGTCTCACATCGGTGGCATGAGTCCAGGAACCGACGAGGGCGCGAGGACGATCAGGACTCCCAGTCCCAAGACCGCCAGCGCCAGAGGCACATCGATTCCGGATTTCGGGGGCAGGAGCTTCTGGGCGAGGACGAGGACGGCGATCACCGACATCCAGGTGACGCTCATGACGCCCAGCGCCGCCAGCATGAGCATCAAACCGATGCTCGAGCCGACGCAGCAGAGCCCGAACTCGAATCCAGAGCGGATGCTCTCGCGACAGCGCCGGCGGAAGTGCTGCTTGAGCGGCGTGAGCTCATAGACACCTGCCGCGATCGCAACCGCGCCGGCGGCGAACGTCCCGTGCGGCCGGTACAGGGCGTACACCGCGAAACCCACGAGCGTCCAGACGGCGAGGTACGACCCGACGAACAGCGGCACGGCCCGCACAGGACCGCTCGCATGAACGCGTCGCACGACTGCCGGCGCCGCGCCTGGCAGCATCATCGCCGCCATCATCGTCACCCACACGGCGACGAAGGACGGCAACGAGCCGAGCTCGGTCGCGACGCCCATGTTCATGCCGTCCATCTGCCGAACCGCGACGACCCAGGACGCGGCGGCGAGCCCCAGCGTCGCCGCCAGCGCGGCTGCCGTCGCAGCCGTCCCGGCGCTCGCCGTGGCGGCGGAGCGTGGGACCGGCGGCGGGTCCGTCCGGTACCGATCGCGCAGCTGGAAGCCGATCGACCTCCCGCTCGTTTCCATGTTTGTCCTCCTGGTCCATGTCCTGCCTACTGGGATTGAGACACCATCGGCGGAGAGAACGGAACGGTCTTTCCGTGGGAGATCAGCTGGAGCAGACGGGCCAGCCGATCCGAACCGGACGATGGGCCAAATCTCGGCGTGGGCAGCTGCGCCGAAATCAGCATGGTCACTTCGGGAGCGTCCGGGGGAGCCCGAAGTGGGAGAACACGCTCCGGTCGACGAACCAGGTGATCGCGGAGATCCGCTCAGCGTCGAGCGTGAGCACGAGGAACCCGTACGAGTGCAGGATCGCCGCGTGCGGATCCGGGAGGTAGCAGCCGAACGCGGGCTGGCCGTTGGCTCTGGTCGGCACCAGTCGGAGAGGGGCGCCTCGACGGATCGCGCGGTCGCGGAGGAAGGCCGCGATGGCCGCATGTCCCTGGTACTCGTAGGGCAAGGGGGGCATCGTGAGCCACGCATCGTCGGTCAGCAGGGCGACGACTGCGTCGGTGTCGCCCTGCTCGGCAGCATCAGTGAACCAGCGCACCAGCTCCCGTTCCTTCGCCGAGTTCGGCAGCGGCGCGCGATCCCGGGCGCCTGCGGGGACGCGCGCCTCGAGCGTCGCCCGCGCCCGCTGAAGGAGGCCCTTGACCGAGGTCTCCGTGGTGTCGAGCATGTCCGCGACCTCCGCTGCCTGGAACCCGAGCACGTCTCGCAGCACGAGGGCGACCCGCTGGCGGGGAGGGAGGTGCTGGAGCGCCGCCACGAACGCCAGCCCGATCGTCTCTCTGGTCTCGTACCGAGCCTCCGGGCCCGGCGAGGCGTCGGCCACCCCCTCCAGCAGCGCGTCGGGGTACGGTTCGAGCCAGATGGGCTCGGTCACTCGGGTTGGTTGTGGTGGCTCGGCCATCGGCGGTGCCTCCTTCGGGCGGCGTCCGCTGTCGCGCAGCGCGTTGAGGCAGCGGTTGGTCGCGATCCGGTAGAGCCAGGAGCGCACCGAGGCCCGTCCCTCGAAGCGGTCGAGCCCTCGCCAGGCCGCCAAGAGCGTCTCCTGAAGCAGGTCCTCAGCGTCCTGCACAGAACCGAGGATCCGGTAGCAGTGGAACTGCAGCTCGCTGCGGTAGGGCTCGACGAGCTCGCGGAAGGCGACCTCGTCTCCGGAACGAGCGCGCATGAGGATGTCATCCCTCATACCTGCTCCTCCAAGGTTCGTGGTCACTCCGCTGCTTCACCGGATAGGACACCGTGCGGGAGTGAAACGGACCGGCCGGTCCGTTCGCCAGCGCGCGCCGCCGACCTGGCCAGACGACGGCAGCTCGCTGGGGATCCCGGCCGGGAGGATCGCTCTGCTATCCCGCCGCAGGCTCGAGCGCGGAGCTCGCATTCTGCCCGAGAGCAGGATCGACGCTCAGGCCCCGGGGGGGCCGGGGGGAGGGCCGCCCGGGGCCGGAGGTCCGCCTGCCTGTCCCATGCCGCCCGGCGGGCTCGTGGGGGAACCGGTAAGGACCGCCCGTCGCTCCAGGAACTCGTCTCGTGAGATCTCCCCGCGGGCGTAGCGTTCCTCGAGCATCCGAACGGCGCTGGAACCCGCGAGAGAGCCGGGCTCGGGCCGACTCCTGACCAGCGACGCGACGAGGACGACCACCAGCACGATGAAGGCGAGCGACACGAGCCCCGCCACGAGCATCCACCAGCCCATGCCGCCCCAATACATGTGGCCGATCATGGACGGCCCTCCAGGTCGCTTCGGACGCGCTGCAGGTCCTCGGCCGTGATCTCTCCCCGCGCATATCGCTCCTCGGCGAGGCGCACGGCCGGCGTCGACCCGGGGCCCTTCGGCAGGACGATCCAGAGGATCAGGTAGGCGAGGAACCCCCAGCCCATCAGCAGTGCGACGACCCAGAGCACCCGAACCAACGTCGGGTCGATCCCGAAGTACGCGGCCATCCCTCCCGCGATCCCGGCGATCTTCTTGTCGGTCTCGGAGCGAGTGAGCTGTCCTGCGGCCATGCCGCCTCCCGGAGGTCGTTCACCACAGCGTAGCCCGCATGAGCAGCTCCGGAGATCCCAGGGTCTCCGTCGACCCTCCCAGGGACGCAACGTGGCCATCCCAAGGCTCTCCGCCTTCCACAGATGGGAGCCTTGATTCCTGAGATTCCCAGTCCCACGGAGAGCTGCGACTCGCCCGCGGTGGAGGTGCCGTGGTCGAAAGGACCATGATGCGATGGATCAGTGGCTTCGGGCCGGGAGGTGAGTCGGATGGACGAGACGAAGCGGGCGTGGGGCGAGGTTGGAGAGGGCTTCGCCAAGCTGGGGCGGATCATCTCGGAGCGGTACCGGCAGCTGGGCGAGGAGCGCGCTTCCGGCCCCAGCACGTCAGAGGAGAGTGGCGCGGCGGATGCGATCCGGCGGGCCACCGATGAGCTGGACCGGGCGTTCACGTCGCTCGGCGACACGCTGAGAGACGACGAGGCCCGGGAGCACGTCCGCGATACGGGCCGGAAGCTGAGCGACGCCCTGAAGGTCACGTTCGCGGAGGTCAGCGAGGAGGTCCGCCGGGCGGTCGGCGGCCAGACCCCCCGAGCCTCCCGCTGACTCCGGCATCTCGGCCTGACAGTCACGGATCCGCCCGTCGAGGGCCCCAGCGCCGCCCGGCGGATGCCAGTCAGGATCTGCTGGCGAGGAATTCACCGACCGTGCGCCCCCCAAGGAACGCTGAGGGAACGGCCCCTTCCTAGATTGCTCCCATCGGCACCCGAGCGAGGTGCCCGAGCGGAAGGAGAACGCGGTGGAAGAGGGCAAGTGTGCGACCGGGCTGTGGCACGTGAAGTAGGGGAAGGCAGACGAGTTCGTCGATCGCTGGACCAAGTGGATCTCGTGGACCAGCGAGAACATCCCCGGGCTCCGGTCGGCCAAGCTGCTGCGGTCGGAGGGAGACCCCTGCGGTTCGTGTCGGTCTCGGAGTGGGCCGACGACGCCTCGCTGAAGGCCTGGAAGGCCAGCCCGGGCTTCCGGGAGAAGATCGAGTCGGTGAAGGCCCTGTACGACGAGTTCCTGGGCGGGGACTACGACGTGACGGCCTCCGTCTCCGCGCCGGCACTTCGCAGCTGAGGCCGCTCAACCGGCGAGACACGCACCATCCGCGAACAACGAACGAGGAGGAGAACAATGAGCGTTCACTACCAGCACGACGGCATCGCGACGTTCCCGACGACGACGGACACGATCTTCCGATACATGAGCCGCGGTAACCACCAGCACGCGGGGTTCAAGAGCCATCGCCTGGTCGGCACGCCCAACGGCGTGGTGACCATCGAGGCCGAGATCTACAACCCCGACGGCTCCACCTTCTCGACAACGATCGAGCACCGGCTCGACGAGCCCAACGGGATCGAGACCAGGATGATCGGCGGGGCGTTCGACGGGGCCCGGTTCACCCACACGTACACTCCGGTCGACGGCCACACGAGGGTGGACCTGCAGGGCGAGTTCCCGGAGATGGCTGGGATGAGCGAGGCCGACGAGCTGGCGATGATCGACGGGTTCTTCACCATGGTCTTCGACGAGGACACCGAGACCCTGCGGACGTGGACCCCGTGACAGCACGCACGCTCATCCTCGGCGGCGGCTTCGGCGGCATCGCGACCGCCGTGGAGCTCCGGCGGCTCCTCGGCGAGGATCACGAGGTCGTCCTCGTCGACCGCAAGCCAGAGTTCACGATGGGACTGCGGAAGCTGTGGGGTCTGGTCGGCCAGGGGACGATCGCCGACGGCAGCCGATCACGCGGCCTGCTCGAGCGCCACGGCGTCCAGTTCCTGCAGACGGAGATCACCGCGGTCGACTCCACGCGGCGGGGGGCCGAGACGTCCGACGGATGGCTCGAGGGCGACCACCTGGTGATCGCCCTCGGCGCCGCCTCACGACCCGACCTCGTTCCCGGCCTGTCGGAGCACGGCCACGACGTGTGGGCCTTTGCCGGCATCCCGGCCGCAGCCGAGGCGCTCGGCGCTTTCGACGGCGGGCGGATCCTCGTCCTCGTTGCAGGAGCTCCCTACCCGTGCCCGCCCGCGCCGTACGAGTGCGCCATCCATCTCCACGAGCACCTCCTCGACCGCGGCGTGCGGGACCGGACCGAGCTGGCGGTCGCGACGCTCCAGCCGATGCTGATGCCGAACGCCGGCCGCGACGGCTCGGAGTGGATGGCGGGACAGCTCTCGGAGCGCGGCATCTCCCACCGGCTGGGGGTGAAGATCGAGCGCGTGGAGCGCGACCGGGTCGTGCTCGCCGACGGCGAGCTGCCCTTCGACCTGCTGTTCGCCGTCCCGCCCCACCGGCCTCCCGCCGTCGTCGCCGACAGCGGGCTCACGGCGGGGCACGGATGGATCGCGGTCGACGCGGGCACGCTCGCGACGCCCCACGAGCGGGTCTACGCGGTGGGAGACGTCACGCTCATCCCGCTCGCGAACGGGCTGCCGTTCCCGAAGGCCGGCGTCATGGCGGAGCTCCAGGGCAGCCGGGTGGCGCGGGCGATCGCGGCCGAGCTGAGTGGCGAGGAGCCTCCGGCGCCGTTCGACGGCAGCGGCTCCTGCCCGATCGAGCTCGGGCCAGACTCGGCCGCGCTCGTCGAAGGCCAGTGGTACGCGGAGCCCGAGCCGATCGTCACGATCACCGGGCCGAGCCCGGCGCACGCGTCCGGGAAGGCGGAGTTCGAGACAGAGCACCTGGAGCGCTGGTTCGGCGCCTGAACCGCGATCAGATCCCTCCGCCTGGCGGAGTATCGATATGTACGCTGGTGACGTGCGCAGGACGAACGTGGTTGTCGACGACGAGCTCGTCGAGAGCGTGATGCGGCTCTACAAGCTGCGGACAAAACGTGAGGCGATCGAGTTCGCGCTGCGACGCGTCGCCGGAGAGCGTGACCGGAAGAGGATGCTCGAGCTCGAGGGCATCGGGTGGGAGGGGGACCTGCTGGAGATGCGCCGGAGCGAGCCGATCGAAGAGCTGTGATCCTGGTCGACATCTCGGCCTCGATCGAGCTCTTTTCGGGCGTCCGGACAGCAGCAGTGGGCTGTCACGCCGCGCTCAGACTCGGGACCTGGTCGCGCATCAGCGGCGGCGGCGCACCAGCGGTTGCCGAAGCCGTCGTCACTCGCGGCGCTCTGCCCCTGGGAAGAGATCGAGGTAGGCCCGGTACGCGAACACGCGATTTCGCCGCTTCCCCGTGAGCTCCGTCAACAGCCCGATCTCGGTCAGCGCGCGGACGAGCGCCGACGCGGTCGGCTGCGACACGTGTGCCATGGACTGGACGAACTTGGCGGTCACCACGGGCTGGCGGAATAGCGCTTCGTGGACCTGGAGGGCGTTGGCGGCTCGACCGCCCAGCTGAGCCGAGATCCGGTTCCGATCCTCCTCTCGAAGCTCCAGGATCCGGACCGCGGTAGAGGTCGCCTCGGTCGCGACCTGGGCCACACCGTCGAGGAAGAACGCCAGCCAGCCTTCCCAGTCCCCGTCGTCACGGATCGCCTGCAGCCTGTCCACGTACTCGTCGCGATGCTCCTTGAAGAACAGGGACGGGTAGAGCAGTGGCCGGCTGAGGACACCCCGCTCGACCAACCAGAAGGTAATCAGGAGGCGGCCGGTCCGACCGTTCCCATCCAGGAACGGGTGGATGGTCTCGAACTGCGCATGCGCGATCGCGGCCTTGACAAGCGGCGGCGTCGGTTCGCTGTCATGGAGGAAGAGTTCGAGGTCCGAGAAGGTCTGATCGACCAGCTCGGGCGGAGGCGGAACGAACCGCGCGGTGGCGGGGGATGCGCCCCCGATCCAGTTCTGCGATCTCCTGAACTCACCGGGGGACCTACTCGGCTCCCCGCCTCGCACGCCTTGCATGAGCACCGAGTGCACCTCGGACAGCAGTCGACGAGACAGGGGGAGGTCTCGAAGTCGGTCGAGGCCGTGGTTCATCGCCGTCACGTAGTTCACGATCTCCGCGACGTCCATCCGCGCTTCGGCCTCCTCGCGGAGGGCCTCGTACTCGAGGACATCCACGAGGGAGGCATGGGTCCCCTCGATCTGGCTCGAGAGCACTGCCTCGCGCCGCACGTACATGAGGACAAAGCGGTCCGGATCGGGCACGATCGAGACGGCCCCGTCGAGTCGGCCCACCGCGAGGTCGGCGGCCGAGAGCAGCGCGAGGAGGCGATCGTCCAGCTTCAAGTCATCGGGAGGAAGCGGTCTCGGGACAAACGCGCGGTATCCTCCCGGCTGGGGTTCGTAGCGCCCTGCCCGGGTACTCGCCACAACGCTCCTTATCTAGTGGAGGGCACTAAATAACTCAACGGTCTCAAGTTTATCTAAACCAGAACAGAAGAGAAGGCCCCCCAGGGTGCTGTCCTCCGCGGCGCAACAGTGCCTGTCCCCTCCCGTCGCGTTGGTGCAGTCTCACGCAGCCCCGCGAGCTCGACTGAGCCGCCTTCCGACGCCGCATCGGCCCATGTCGGCGTTCTGGCGTAGGGTTGGGAAAACGACCCGAAGGGGGTATGCGATGGCGACCGTCGAGAAGCACGAGCCGGGGACGTTCTGCTGGGTGGAGCTCGCCACCAGTGATCTGGGCGCGGGGCGGGCCTTCTACTCCACGATCTTCGGGTGGCAGAGCGAGGCCCGGCCGGTCGAGGGGTGGGGGGATTACGCCACGTTCACGGTCGCCGACGGCCGAGGCGCCGCCGGCGGCTACGCGCAGCAGGAGGCGGAGCGTTCGATGGGCGTCCCGCCGCACTGGAACCTGTACGTCTACTCCGACGACGTCGACAAGGACGTCGCGAAGGCCACCGAGCTCGGCGGGCAGGCCACGATCCCGGGAATGGACACCCCGCTCGGGCGCATGGCCGTCATCGCCGATCCCAGCGGCGCCAGGTTCTGCCTGTGGCACTCTGAGCAGATGCCGGGGTTCAAGGTCCGCGGCGAGCACGGCGCGTTCACGTGGGCCGACCTCATCACGCCGGACAAAGACAAGGCGCAGGAGTTCTACGGCGAGCTGTTCGGCTGGACCGGCGAGACCCTCGGGGAGGAGTTCGGCTTCTACACCGTGATCAAGCGGGGCGACGAGCAGGTCGCCGGATTCATGAACCCGAACCAGCCCGGCCAGCCGCCGGCCTGGCTGCCGTACTTCGACGTGTCCGATGCCGAGGCCATGACGAACTCCGCCACGGGCGCCGGCGCGCAGGTGATGATGCCTCCCACGCCCATCCCCACGGTCGGCACATTCGCCGTCCTGGCCGACCCCCAGGGCGCCGTGTTCGCAATCCTGCAGGCGCAGTCGGAGTAGTCTCCGAGAGCCGCAGGAGGGGTGGCGCTCGGGCTTGGGCCTGTCCGCTTCGGGACGAGGTGGACGCATGCGGCGACAGCGAATCGGACGACCGCGGCATCCTCGGGATGGACCCGAAGCAGCCCGCCCGGCCGCTTTCGGGAGCCGAGGCGAAAGTCGCGTTCGGCCATGCGATCGGGCCGTGCCCGGTCGCAGACGCCGTTCGACCTACCGTCGACGGGACGCGGTGTCAGCGCGAGACGCCGCAGGCCTCGGAGCGCCTCCGACCGGCGCGAATCCCAGGCGCTGGCGCGCGGTGACGGTGACAGCAGCTCCCCCCATCGGAGCGGGCGACTCATCCTGCGGAAGATTCGCTTGGGTGTCGTTCGTACTCCTTCCGGGGAAGGGTTCCGGAGTCACTCTCTAGCCGGGGAGCCTCCGGGACCCGCCCCCCACCCCTTGCTGTTGGCCCCCCGGGTGCCGCACGGGAATCGGGCCGAGGCGGAGAGGACGCATCAGACCTCCCCGGCGTCTCCGTCGAGGACGTTGGAAAGCGCGAGCTCAAGGACTCCGACCGCCCCGTGCTCCAATTCGTGGCCGCCGGGTCCGCTCCGTCCAGCCGTCGCCGGGCGACGCACCGCCGCCGGCGTGAGCGGGCATCCGCCGGCGGGTCATCAGGGCGTGATCGTCAGTTGCACCGACTTCGTGGACGCCGCGGTGCCTGCCGTGATCGTCGACACCACTGTCGATTTCACGTGGCGAGTGGTGATGTCGAACGCGCCCGCCGACGCACCCGCTCCGATCGTGATGCTGGAGGGCATCTTCACGATCCGGGGCCTGGTGTGCGTGAGCGAGATCTCGGCTCCACCCGCGGGCGCCGGGTCCACCAGGGTGACCCGCCCCACTGTCGCCGTCCCACCCCTGATCGTGGTCGCGCCGAGCGTGAGCGACGCGATGGTCACGGGGGATGGAGAGGGCTCCGGTGGGGGGGACACCGAAACGACCGTGAGTGGCGCGCTGATCCCCGCGCCTGAGACGGATGCGAACACGAGGAGCGAAGCCGTCCCGAAGATCACGAAGTCGGAGGTCACCGTGAAGGTCGCGCTGCTGCTGCCTCCGGGGACGGTCACCGAGCGCGGCACCTGCGCGGCGCCCTCGTTGTTGGTCGAGAGGTCCACGACGATCCCGCCCGACGGTGCCGGCGCCGTGAGCGTGACCGTCCCGGTCGCCGTCGAGCCGTTCGTCATCGGATTCGGCTCGAACGTCACCGACGCGACGGGAAGGGGGACCGAGGGATCGATGCGGAACAGGGTCCCGTCCCCGGCGGAGCCGCCCCCGAGCGCCGCACCGTACAGCAGGCCGTCGGGACCGTTCACCAGCCCCGACGGAGTCCGGCCGTCGGGACCGGAGAACGTGTGGAGGACCGAGACGGTGCCGTCGGGGCGCATCCGGTACACATCCCCGGAGCGGTTGTCGTACACGCCCAAGCCCCCGTCTTGAGATTCCCCGTAGAAGTTCCCGTCCGCACCCTGGATCAGTCCCGTTGCCGGGCGGAAGCCGTCGCTTCCCCACTGGTCGAAGGCGTGCTTGATCGAAAAGCCCGTGCCGTCGAGGGCCACCCGGAACACGACGCCGTTGCCCACGGGGCCGCCCCCCTCCGTCGTTCCGTAGAGGAACCCGTCGGCAGCCTGCAGAAGCCGTGCCTTGGGCTGATAGCCGTCTTGGAACGCGAATCCGTGGACGACCGTGAGATTCCCCGCGCGATCGAGACGGAAGACCGTCCCGCCGCCGTTCGGCCCGTACTGGTTCGTGACGCCGTAAAAATTGCCGTCGCTGGCCTGGATCAGCCCGCCCTCCGGGTTGATGCCGTCGGCGACGGTGAAGCGGTGCAGGAGCGTGAAGCTGCCGGTCGCGCTGATGCGGTAGGCGCTGCCGTACCCGCCACCCTGCAGCGTCGTCCCGTAGAACGCGCCGTCGGAGCCCTGGACGATTCCGGCGTTGGGCCAGCTTCCATCGTCCTGGCCGCTGTTGAAGCTGCGCAGGACCGTGACGACACCTGTCGCGGTCATCCGGAAGAACGTCCCGCACCCGCCGACGAACGCGCAATCGATGTTCGTGGGTGTCCCGCCGCGCGCGGTCACGCCGTAGAGGAAGCCGTCGGTTCCGGCCACGAGGCCGACAGGATGATCGCCATCGGGCCCGGAGAAGGTGTGGATGATCGAGACGGCGCCAGAGGTGGTCCGTCGGAAGATGGCCCCGTGGTCGACTCCGTCGAGGTTGCCCGACAGCGTCCCGTACAGGTCCCCGCCCGGGCCCCAGACCAGCGCGCCGTTCGGGCTGTGTCCACCGGTGCCGGCGAAGTCGTGCAGCACCGAGAAGCCGTTCGTAGCCGCTCTGGCGGGAGCCGGAGAGAGGCCCAGGGCGACGAAGAGCGCCGCCAGAGCCAGGATGCGGCAGATGCGACCGGAGGGCATGGCAGCCCCCTTTCCGCCGGGGAGTCGCCTCCGAGCGTCCTCGGTGCATCAGGGACTGTCCAGGGCCGAAGGTCCCGATGGAGGCAGGACCCCGTCACCGGGTCGGACGGAGCCGTCCGGCGCTCCCGGCACGTTCTTGTCTCCCAGGAACGCCGCTCGGCAGCGGGGGTGAATGTACCGTCGGAAGACCAAGCCAAGATGGGAACAAAGGAATAGCGCCCGCAACTTTTTTTGGCGCCGGACTGACCGGCGAGCGCGTTGACATGGGCGATGGCCTGTTCACGGAGCAAGTCGTCCGTGTCGTGCAGCACGGCGCGAAGCATGGTGCCGGGCCTGGACGGGAATCAAGCCCACGAGCTGGATCGCGCTACAGGATCCGGGCGTCTCGCGCGGCGGCTGGTGACAATCGCCGCAAGGTGGCAAGCAGGGCGTCGATGTCTTCCCGGGTGGTCAGGTAGTTCACGATGCCGGCTCGGAGGTAGGTGCGGCCGCGCAGCCGCGTCGTCGAGAGCCACCCCTCGCCCGAGACCCCGAGCGCCCGTTGGAGACGGTCCTGGTAGTGGTCCAGCACCGAGGGGTCAAGGGCGGCCGCCCTCTCGCGGCCGCGGGGCAGGTGGCGCAAGCACACGACCGAGAGCTCGGGCTCTTCCGGGAGCGCCTCGAGGTCGTCGCTCTGGCGGCACCGCTCGGCCATGTGTTTGGCCAGGTCCAGCGTGTGCTCGATCAGCCTGCCGAAGCCCTCGGTGCCCAGGAACTTCCAGGAGAACCAGAGCTTGAGGGCCCGGAACCGGCGGGTTCCCTCGATGGAGTACCGGTACCAATCGAAGGGCTCGCCTTCGGAATGGGCGCTCCGGTAGTACTCGGGCGAGCCGTGGAACGCCCTGGCCAGGTGCTCGCGGCGGCGCACCAGCAGGCCACCGATGTCGTGCGGCTGGAAGAACCACTTGTGCGGGTCTAGGGTGATCGTGTCGGCCAGCTCGAGGCCGCCGACCCGGCCGCACTCGCGCTCCGAGAGCCGCACGGCCCCGCCGTAAGCCGCGTCGACGTGCAGCCACATCCCCTCCCGGGTCGCCACCTCGGCCAGTTCCGCGACTGCATCCACCGAGCCCGTGTTCGTCGACCCCGTCACGGCCGAGACGGCGAACGGCACGAACCCGGCCCGCCGGTCATCGTCGACTGCCTCGGCGACGGGCTCTGCACGGAGGCGGAACCGTTCGTCGGAGGGGAGCACGCGGAGGGTCTGATTGGGGAACCCCAGGAGGTCGAGGGCCCGCCCGACCGAGAAGTGGGTCTGGTCCGAGGTGTACACCCGGGCCCGCTCGAGGTCGGCGCCGCGCGGAGGGCCGTCCCGGCCGAGGAGCCCGGGCAGGTGGACCTCGCGAGCCACCGTCAACGCCATGAGGTTCGCCATGGCCCCGCCCGAGGTGAGGACGCCGAAGGACCCATCCCCGTAGCCGACCAGGTCGCACAGCCACCCGATGACCTCCTCCTCGACGAGCGTCGCCACCGGGCTGCACTGCCACAGGTCGACGCCCTGGTTCGTCCACTGGGCCAGCAGCTCCCCCGCGATGGAGATCGGGAGGGCCGGCGGGGTGAAGTACGGCAACGCCCGAGGGTGGTGGGCGTTCAGCATGTGCGGGGCGAGACGAAGCCGGAACTCGTCGAGGATCTCCTGGAACGTGGTGGGCCCCTCGGGCGCCGGACCGGGAGCAGCGGTGGGACCGAAGTACTCCCGCCGGAGGTCCGGGTAGGAGTCCGGCCCCACCGGCCGGCGCATGGCCTCGTCGAACAGGTAGTCGAGGGCCGTATCCCAAGCCCCGCGCCCCAGCCGCTCCAGTGCTTCACGCGAGCGCTCAGGCGAGCCGAAGCTCAACAGGTCCTCCTGGGGATGCCAGCCGTATCGAGGCGGCGGGTCACCGCGGGTTTCCTCGGGCGGCTCCGGAACGTGCGTGGAGTCGGACGGCACGCCGGCGATGGTAGTCAATGCATCGGATGGAGCCGATCGGTTGGCCACTCCCCCTGAAGACACGATCACGTGGGCCGCCCCGCTCCTCGCAGGACGAGCGTGTCCGGCCATCGACGCCAGGCTGGTGTCCCGCCAGGTTTGATGGCGAGCCTGGGCTGAGGCGATCAGCCCAGGAAGCGCTCCACGCCGAAGCCGTGGGTGGTCGCGTCGGCCGCCGCGTATCCGGCGAGGACGATCCTGCCGTTGGCCTGGATCACCGCGTCGTAGGCCAGGCTCTCCCCCGGAGGGAAGAACGGGTCGGCCACACCGTCCCCTCCGCCGAAGCCCTTGTCGATCGCGCCGCCGGGCTTCCATCGAACCAGGACCATCCTGTCCTGCGGCGGCCCGTCGATCTCGCCGACGCCGATCAGCTTGCCGTCGGGCTGGCGGGCGAACCCCCGGGGGGTCACGTTCACGCCGAGATCCTTGAGGACCACGCCCTCTCCTCCTCCGAACGTCGCATCGAGGGCTCCTCCGGGGTTGAACCTGGCCACCCCGAACTTGCGATACGTGGCGGTCGCGACGTGGGCGCCAACGACGATCTTCCCCCCGCCTCCCAGGGCAACGCCGGTGGCGGCATCCGTGATGTGATCTGGGGAGAGATCCCTGCGGACCCTCCCGTCCCCGCTGAACGTGGGATCCAGCGTGCCGTTCGGCCGGTACCGCGCCAGCGCCAGGTCCTCGAAGGAGTTGGAGGGCCCGGCCTCGCCGGCCAGGACGATCCGGCCGTCGGTCATCACGGCGATCCTGAAGGCGGCGCTCAGGGAGCCGTTCCCCGGGAACGCCGTGGTCACTCGGCCGTCGCCTCCGCCGAAGGCGGTGTCCACGTGCCCGTCGGGCAGGAACCGGGACAGCGCCATCCGGCTGGTCGTCGCGTTCGGCTCCTACTCCCCGCATACGAGGAACCGGCCGCTGGGCAGGAGATACAGATCGTCCGCGAACGACTCTCCAGGACCGAAGTTCAGGAAGACCTTGCCGTCGCCACCGCCGAATGACTTGTCCAGGTGGCCGTTCGCCTGCAACCGGATCACGGCGAACCGGCCCCGGTCGGCCTTCTCGGAGGTCCCGGTGGCGAGGATCTTTCCGCTGGGAAGCGCCGCCAACCCCAAGGCGTCGTCGTACTCACCGTTCAGGTCCAGGCGGAGCTTGCCGTCGCCGCTGAAGGTCGAATCGAGCTTCCCCCGCCTCGTGTAGCGGGCGAAGGCATGTCCGCGTCGGTGAAGTCGCTCGGCCCGACGCTGCCGGCGGCGAGGATCTTCCGGCCCTGGAGGATCACGACGTGCGCCTCCGCGAACGACCCCGCCAGCCCGAGCGTGGTGATCCGCTGCCCGGTGCCGTTGAACGAGGTATCGAGGTCTCCGGGCGCGGCCGGCTCCCTTACGACTTCAGGAAGTGGATCGAATGCAGGACCTGCTCTGCGGCGGGGGCGAAGACCGGGAAGTCCGGCGGGTAGGCCTCGATCGAGGCGAGGAGCGGGCCGTCGGGGAGGTTCACGAGGATGAACCTGACCTTCTCGCCCTTCAGGTAGCCGAGCACGTCGGATCCGCTGGGGAGCGGCGCGATGGGCAGGCAGGGCTGGTCGCAGGCTCCCGCCACCACGCTCTTCACCATAGTGTCGATCTGCGTCCCAGGTTTGCCGCCGACCGTCGTATGCGACGTGGAGAGCACCCGGAGCCGTGGGTTCGACCGGAGCCACGCGGCGAGGTCCTTGGGGAGTCCGACCGCCTTGTTCGACTTGGGATCGACCACCTGGGCCGGTCGGTCGAAGAGGAGGGCCTGCACGCCGCTGCTGCCGAGCGGCAGGAAGCTGGGGTCGTCCACCTCGGATTGGAACGGGAACGCCAGCTTCGGCGCGGTGAATCGGAAGGCGGGCTGGAACGCGCTCGTCCGGTACGTGCCGGACAGGCCGATGTTGAACGGCATGACGTCCGACCCGGTCGGGAGCGGGGACGCCGCCTCAGATGGGGAGGGTGGCACCGACGGAGACGCCTGTCCGGTCGGACTCGCCGACGAAGTCTGGCCGGCCGTCGTGGGGGCGGCGGAGGTTGGCGGCGCGGAAGACGCGCCTCCCGATGGGCCCGAACCACCGCACGCCACTCCCCCGACGAGTCCGATGATCCCCAACACCATCAGGGCCCTTCGCCATCCGCTTCCGCTCATGTTCTCCTCCCCCACTTGGTTTCGAGGCATGAATGCGGGGAGGCGCCGGATCGTGAAGATTCACGTTTGGTGCCAGATGCGCATTCATGCTGGAGCCACATGAACGAGACGGAGAAGGACCCGGACGCGGCGCCCCGAACGCCGGCGGCGCCGCGCGAGCCGCCGGCCGAGGACGTCGATGTCCCCATCGAGGTTCTCCGCGGACTTCGAGTCCTTCTACGAGATGGAGAGCGCCCGGCTGTTCGGCGCCCTCTGCCTCATCTCGGGGAACCGCCATGACGCCGAGGAGCTGATGCAGGAGGCGTTCTTGAAGGTGTGGGAACGGTGGAACGTGGTGCAGGGACTGGCCAGCCCGACCGGCTATCTGTTCCGGACGGCGATGAACGCGTTCCGGATGCGACGGCGCCGGCTGGCCGTGGCCGCTCGGCGCGTCGTCCGGCGCCAGCCCCGTGACGACGTCTTCGACCAGGCCGAGAGCCGCCATCTGGTGGATCGGGGGCTCGCCGCCCTCACGCCCCGGCAGCGGGCCGCGGTCGTCATGACGGAGCTGCTGGGATACAGCAGCCCGGAGGCCGGCCAGGCGCTCGGGGTGAAGCCGGCCACAGTGCGCAAGCTCGCGCAGCAGGGCCGCGACGCCCTGCGCCGGACGTTGGGAGACGTCGATGACTGACCTCCCTCGGGCACCGGAGGACCTCGATGGCTGATCTTCGCCGCACGCTCTCGGACCGGGTCTCGGAATTCGACCCGCCGCCCGGAGGATTCGACCGGCTCGTACGGCTGCGGCGCCGGCGGCACAGGAACCAGCGCGTCGGGGTGGCGGTGGGAGCCCTGGCGATCGCCGGCCTGGCCATCTGGGGCGTCACCGTCGCGATCCGGACTCCCCCCGTGACGCCGAAGCCACCTCCCAGACCCGCGTTCCAGCCGCTGACGCCGAGGTCCGCGGCGGCCCTGCGCCAGACCTGGATCGCCACGGTCGAGCCGGACCAGGTCGCGCCGCCGGCGGCCACGGGGACGGAGGTGTACCAGGCCTCCCCGCACGGAGGTCTCCTGGCCTTCCCCGCCGGGTGCCGCGCCGCGACCTGCGGTCCAGCCTGGCGCGGGCCCGCGCCGCCCGCCGGAACCCCGGTCCCCAACGCTCCCGCCGTCGGCGACGGCATCGTGGTGGTCGCGACCGACGCGCTCACGGCGTTCCCGGAGGGATGCGCGCTGGGAGGGCACGACTGCAGTCCGCTGTGGACCACCCAGCCGACCCCCGGACGGCAGCCACTCTCGGCGCTCGCCATCGCGGACGGCCGGGTGTTCGTCGGAGCCTCGGACGGAACGGTCCTTGCGTTCGAGGCGACCTGTCGCTCGGACGGCGGCACCTGCACGCCGCTGTGGCGGGCCCGGACCGGTGGATCCCTCGCGTCCTCGCCGCCCGCCGTCGCCGACGGCGTGGTCGCCGTGCTCTCGGACCGGCTGTACGTCTACCCGGAGAGTTGCAGCTCCCGGTGCCGGCCGCTGTGGACCGCCGCCGTCTCTGCGGTCCAGACGGCCCCGGCGGCGGGGGACGGCCACGTGTTCGCGGTCGATGGCACCACGCTGTTCGCGTTCCCGACGAACTGCCGCTCGGACGGGGGCACGTGCCGACCCACCTGGCGGTTCACGGAGCCCACAGGGGACTTCCTGTCCTCCCCCCTGGTCGCGAGGCGGACGGTGTATGTCGGTTCACACCGGCTGTACGCGCTGCCGGTGGATTGCTCGACGGGGGGCAAGCGGTGCTCGCCGACCTGGAGGAGCGCCGCGACGACGGTCGCCATGTCGACGCCGGCCTCGGGCGCGGGAGTGGTGGCCGTCGCCTCCGACCGGATCGAGGTCTTCCCACTCGACTGCCCGGCGGGACCAGACCCCTGTCGTCCGCTGTTCGCTGGTCCTGCCGTCACCGCCGGGGTGCCCCTCTCCCGGCCGGCCATCAGCACCGCGGGGGTCTTCGTCACGGCTCAGGACGGCCGTATGGTCGCCTACCAGGCCCCGCCACGCTGAAGACCCGCCGGCATCTTTGGCCTCGCGCGTGCATACGATGGCGCGACCATGGAGGAAGAGGCTTCCGAGCGCATTTCTGCCTTCCAGGTCGCCGAGCGCGCGGGAGTGGCGGCGGCGGACGTCGAGCGGCTGGCTTCGCTGGGGATCCTCACGCCCGCCGGCGAGCGGGGTGGGTTCGGGGCCGGCGACGTCCGGCGTGTGCACCTGGCCTTGGCGTGCGAGCGGGCGGGGCTCCCCATGGACGCGATCGCCGAGTCCGTGCGCGAGGGCCGGCTTTCGTTCGCGTTCCTGGATGCACTGACCTATCGGCGATGGGCCGAGCGGTCGGGGCGCACCTACGCGGAGGTGAGCGACGAGATCGGCATTTCGTTCGACACGCTACGCATCAGCCTCGAGGCGATGGGGTTCGCGACGATGGAACCGGAGGACCGGGTCCGGGCGGACGAGCTCGAGATCGTGCCGCTCCTGCAGCTCGCCTTCGGGAGCGGAGTCCTTGACGAAGCGTGGGTCGTGCGTCTCGGGCGGGCCTACGCCGAGGGCCTCCAGCGGATCAACAAGGCGGAGAACGAGGTCTACCACTGGCGGTTCGAGGTCCCGTTCCTGGAGCAGGGCAGGACCCAGGCCCAGGCGATGGAGATGGCCTCTGCGATGGCGGGCCAGTACAACGACCTGGTCGACCGCGCGCTGCTCGCCATGTTGCGCCGGCAGCAGGAGCTGCAGTGGACCGAGCACCTCGTCGAGCACATCGAGGACGACCTGGAAAGCTCAGGCCGCCTGGGCCGGCCCGAGCGCCTGCCCGCCATGGCCTTCATCGACCTCGCCGGGTACACCCGGCTCACCGAGGAGCGGGGGGACCAGGCCGCCGCGGAACTGGCCTCCCAGCTCGCGGTGCTCGTCAACCGGGAGACGCGCGGGCACGGCGGCACTCCCGTCAAGTGGCTGGGGGACGGCGTGATGGTGGCGTTCCGCGATCCGGGCGGCGCGGTGCGCTCGGCGCTGCACCTGGTCCGGGCCGTCCCCGAGGCCGGGCTCCCGCCCGCGCACGTCGGGCTGGCTGCCGGGCGCGTGGTGGCCTACGGGGGCGACTACTTCGGCCGGACGGTGAACATGGCGGCGCGGCTCTCGGGCCGCGCCGGCGCCGGCCAGGTGCTGGTGAACGAGGCCGTCGCCGAGGCAGCCGACACGGACGACGCGATGTTCACCGAACTGGACGCGATGGACCTCAAGGGGTTCTCGGATCCCGTCCGCGTCTTCGAGGCCGCGCCCATGCACTGAGATCGAAGGGTCGACCGCGCATGGAGGAGCCTCGACCGTGTCACGCCTCCGGGAAGAGCTCGCGCGCGCGGGAGAGCCAGGCCGTGGCTCCCTTGGATTCGTAGCGGGCCATCGCGTCACGGGCGGCGGCGCGCGACTCTTCCTCCCGGCCTTGCGCGTGGAGCGCCAGGGCCAGTGCCAGCAGGCCGTGGCCCTGGCTCACCGGGTACTCGGTGCGGCCGATGATCTCGACGGCCTCGCGGGCCAGGCGTTCTCCCCCCTCCGGCCGACCACGCCGGATTTCGACCTTGGCCAGCGCAACACGCCACTGCATCTGGGCCAGCCAGTCGTCGCCCCCGGCCAGCTCGCGGCAGGATCGAGCCGCCTCCTCGGCGCCCTGGAGATCGTCAGTCCCGAGTCGCAGCTCGGCCAGGTATCCGTAGAGCGTCGATCGCCACCCCGTCTCACCTCCGGACTCGAGCACCTGAATGGCCTCGAGGACAGGCTCGATCCCGTCGGCCGGCTTGCCGGAGACCAGCTCGATCTCGGCGGCGACCATGACACCCGCGGCCCGGACCGCGAAGCGGCCGAGCTCCGCCCACATCCGCTGGCTCGCCGCGAACGACGCCCGGGCGTCCGCCACCCTCCCGACCAGGGCGAACAGCTGAGCCTGGACGTGGTGGAGGAACGCCTGGGCCGTGATCACGTCGCCAAGCCGCCTGCCGTATTCGGCGATCCTTCGCAGCGCTTCCTCCACCGGCGTCGGCCCCGTCTGCATCGCGGAGGCGATGGTGCCGACCGCCTCCGCCTCCATCGCCCGGTCGCCGGCGTCACGCGCGAGGTCGGCCGCTCGGCTCAGGGTCTCGGTAGCCAGGGCGACCTTCCCGTCCCAAATCTGGAGAGGACCGAGCACGCTCAACGCCCGGGCGACAGCCGCCCGATCACCGAGCGCTTCAAGCTCTGCGATCGCGCCCTCCACGACGCGGGCACCCTCCCGAAACGACTCCCTGTGAAACAAGGCCTGCCACACCGCAGCCATCGCGGCGCTTCGCCGGTCTCCGGTCACCTCGGCCAGACGGGCCGCGTCCTCCGCTACCTGGATCGCTCGCCGGTAGTCACCCAGCTCCCCCACCGAGCGGGCCAGATCGGTGAGGAGCGCCGGGCGGTAGGGGTCCTCGGACGGCATGGCGTCGGCCGCGCGCTGGAGCAGGATCCCCGCCCCAGCGTGATCGCCCCGGGCCTGAGCCCGGGACCCCGCGGCACCAAGCATCCGTGCCGCTCGGGCACCCAGGGTGGTCCCGTGCTCGTCGAGCGGGCCGAGCTGTGCCCGGAGCCGCCACGCCTGTTCCAGGTGGTAACCGACGATCTCGTCGAGCTCCCGCGCCCGCTCGCCGGCGGCCTCCTCCAGCCACTCGGCGAACCGCTCGTGCATCTCGGCCCGGCGTTCCTTCGGCGTTCTGGCGTAGGCGGCGTCGCGGATCAGGAGGTTCCGGAACCGGAAGCCGTCGTCGCCGGCGAACTGCGACTCGTCGGGCCGGACCAGGTCGCGGCGGACCAGCGACATGAGGAGCCGGTCGGTCGCCGCTCGATCGCCGTCCGGCGTGAGCGCCAGCACCCCGCCCCGATGGAATACCTTTCCCTCGATCGAGGCCCGGCCCAGGACGGCGCGCTCCGGATTCGGAAGGCGCTCGATGCGGGCGTCCAGCAGCGCCGAGATCGAACCGGGCACCTGCATCGCTCCGGCTCCCTCGGGGGCGGTCGCGACGATCTCGCCGTCGGGGCCCCGGGCCAGGGCCCCCTGGTCGAGGAGCATCCCGACGAACTGCTCCGCGAACAGCGGGTTCCCCTCCGCCGCGGTGGCGACCCGGTTCGCGACCGGCTCCGGCAGCGAGCCCCCGGCGACGTTGGCCGCCACCAGCCGCGTCTCCTCCTCCGAGAGGGGCTCGAGGTGGATCGTGGTGGCGTTCAGCTTGCCGCCACCCCAGTCCGCCCGGAGGTCCAGCAGGTCGTGTCGGGCGCTGCACAGGAGCAGCAGCGGGGCGCCCCGGCTCCAGTCCGCGACGTACTCGACCAGCTCGAGCAGGGCTGGCTCGGCGAACTGCAGGTCGTCCACCTCCACCACCAGGGGCACCGTCCTCGCCATGGCCTCGAGCAGCGAACGCACGGCACGGTTGGTCTCGTCGGGGAGCGCGTCGGCCCCCTCGACCCCCAGCAGCTGGCCGAGCTGACCCACGGCAGGGGAATCGCTCCCGAGCAGCGCCGACAGCTTCGCCCGGACGGCCTCGGGCGGCTCGACCCCGGTGAGCTCGGCCGCCTGGGTGAGGATCTCGACCACCGGCCAGTACGTGATGCCGTCCCCGTACGGGAGGCACCGACCGCGTAGCACGCGGGCACCGTCCAGCGAACCGAGGAACTCCTCCGTCAGCCGTGACTTCCCCGCCCCCGGTGCGCCGAGCACCGTGAACAGCACCGACGTCCGGTCCGACACCGCACGGTCGAGGGCCTCGCGGAGCAGCCGGAGCTCGCGGGCGCGCCCCACCATCGGCGTGTCGAAACGCCGCGCCACGCCCTGGGTGCCGATGACGCCGACCATCCGGAACGCCCGGACCGGCTCGGCCTTTCCCCGGACCGTCAGGGGCTCGACGGGCTCAGCGTCGACCGCGTCCCGGACGAGGCGGTGGGTGACCTCCCCGAGCAGGATCTCCCCCGGGCCGGCGGCCTGTTCCAGCCGGGCGGCGAGGTTCACGGCGTCCCCGGTCGCGAGGGACTGGGTCCCCGCACCGGCGACGACCTCACCCGTGTTCACACCCATGCGGTTCTCGAGCTCGATGCCGAAGTCGCGCTCGAGCTCCTTGTTCAGGGCGCGCAGCCGGTCGCGCATCTCGGCGGCGGCGCGCACGGCCCGGAGGGCGTCGTCCTCGTGGACCTCGGGGACACCGAACACTGCCATCACGGCGTCGCCGATGAACTTCTCGACGGTCCCGCCGTGGCGCTCGAGCGCCTCGCGCATCTGCTCGAAGTACCGGGCCAGGACCCGGCGGACGGCCTCGGCATCGAGTGACTCCCCCATGGCCGTGGAACCAACCACGTCGCAGAAGACGATCGTCACCGTCTTGCGGACCTCGGAACCCGCCTCCGGACCGGACGGCTCCATCCCCGCCCCACAGGTGCCGCAGAACCGGAAACCCTCCGGGTTCTCCGCGCCACACGAACGACAGATCGCCATCGCGGCAAGCGTAGGCATCCAAGGGCCGAACGGCGAGCCCTCAGGACCGACCCCAAGCCGGAATTCCGACTCGTCGAGGCTGGTACGGCGTGCCCGCTCGGCCCGGGTACCAGCCGTCCGAAGACGCTTCGAGGCTGGAGTTAGCCCCTCGACGCGAGCCAGCGGCCACCGCATCCACGAAACGCTCCGCGTCGGCGACGGCGGTGGCCGCCTCCTCCGGCGGCACGTCGACGGGCACGTAGTCCGCCTCGTTACGCCGCTCGAACAGCGATCGCAGGAGACGGCCGATCTCCTCGTCGAGCCCGCCGTGGACGACGACGAGACGTCCGAACGCCGACAGTACGCCCGAGTGCTTCGATCGGCTTTCGCCGAGACGCGCCAGCGCCGTCTCGGCGGCGTGGAACGTAGCAAAGTACGCGCGGGAGACCGCCTGCGCTCCGAATCCGCGCTCGGCCAACAGGCTGGCCGCATCGAGATCGCTTCGGCTGCGTGCGAGCGGATCGGTCACGCGACCGATCGCCCCTCCGCGCGGGCACGGACCACGGCGGGCCAGTCGCCGCGACGAGCCTCCTCGACCGACACCGGAACCGCGGTGACCACGGTGTCGTTCTGCAGCGAATGTCGCCACAGCACGTCGTCCATCCGTCGGAGCTCGGCCCACGGGGAGTCGACGCGGTCCAGCACGACGAGCAGGTCGATGTCGGACTCGGGGTGCGCGTCCCCCCGGGCCCACGAGCCGAACAACACCACGTCGATGAGGCGGCCCCCGTACAGCGCCCGGAGGTCTCGGGCCACATCGCGAGCCACGGCCTCGGCGTCGAGCACACCCGCCGCGCCTTCGAGCTCCGGGTCGGGGCGCTCCTCGAAGGCCCGCTCAGCCTGCGCCTGGTCGATGATCTCTTCGTCGGCCAGCCACCGGATCGCCCGGCGCTCCATCCGAGTGTCGTGGAACTCGAACCAGGACTCCCGCAGCTCGGGGAACTCGAACAGGGTGTCCTTGAACCGCCGGAACGCGCCGCGGCCGGCGACGGCGCGCTCGAGCAGGTCGCGGGCGCGCGGATCGGGGACGCGTTCGATGAAATCGAGCATGTCCTCGTATCCCACCCTCGACGGGATGGGATCGACCGGGATGAGATTCCGCTCCTCCTCCTCCTCCTCGGCGCCGTCGAGGAGGCCGAACTCTTCCCCCATGCGCGGCTCCGTCGAGCCGGTCGCCGGGTTGAAGTACCAGGTCGTCTCCAGCGAGTGGTCCTCCAACGCCTCGCGCAGGGAGGACAGGTCGATCCGTTCCAGCTCGAGCACCGTCATCTCCTTCATCCGGCCCGAACTCGTCGCCCCGCGATGGTAGCCATCTGCGGCATCCTTGTCGTCATGGCGGCCAACCCGACGCGCACTCGGAAGGCCCTGCTGGAGTTCGCGCTCTCGAAGCCGGGGGCCTTCGAGGACCACCCGTGGGGCGAGGCAGTGGCCAAGGTGAACGGCAAGATCTTCGTCTTGTTCGGCGCGGGTGAGGGGACACCGACGATCGCCATCGCGGTGAAGCTGGACGAGTCGCTCGAGCAGGCGCTGGCGGTTCCCGAGGCCGCGCCCACCGGATACGGGCTCGGGCGAGCCGGCTGGGTGACGGTTCCGCTCCTGCCGACCACCCCGCCGCTCGACGTGCTCAAGGATTGGGTCGAGGAGAGCTACCGCCGGGTGGCTCCCAAGCGGCTGGTCAAGGAGCTGGACGAGGGCCGGGGCTAGGGTCGGCCGCCGGCCCTCGCCTCACACGTCTACGACGATCCCTGGCACGAGTCCGACGCATACAGCATCGAGATGTCGCCTCGCCGCATCTGCACGGCGGCGGCGGACGGGCTCCGCCACTGCAGCCGGACGAAGGCCTTATGCGGTGCGCCGACCGGGTTCCGCTCGATCCACTGGTAGGCGAACGAGTTCGCGCCGTCCGAGCCCGGAACGAAGCGGGTCGGACCCGGCTTGCTGACGGTGGTCTGGCCTCCGATGTTCGTGCTGAGGACGCGGAACTCCACCGGCGCCCCCGAGACGAGCGCGCTGACGTTGATCGCGATGGGGAAGATGGCGATCGGGCGCCGTTCGAGTCCCGGAACCTTCGCCCACTGGGTCGATGACGTGGACACCGGCGTGGTGCGCCAGGCGGTGTCCATGCACTTGAGCGGCGTCCTGCCACCCGCCGTCTCGGCCCAGACGGCAAACGTCACCCCGACCACGAGCGCCAGGGACATGACAACGACGATCAGCTTGCGCACGGTGACCTCCCTTCTCTTTCCCGATCTTCCGCCGGACGCTAGGACCGGCTTCTCCTAACTGCAAGATCGCTGCAGGGACGAACGACCGCCCGGCAGGTTCTACCCCAGGCCGACAACTCCGCTGCTTCGACCGGGACGTGCAGCCCTGCTCGGAAGGTACGCTCCGATCGCACATGTCCGAGACCAGGGCCGGTTCCGGTTCCATCCACCCACTCGCCGAGCGGCTCTGGCATGCCGAGATGGCCGCCCTGGACCTGTACGCCGTCTACCTCGGGGAGCGCCTGGGCCTGTATGGCGTGCTGGCGTCGGGAGGGGCCGCGACTTCGTCGGGGCTCGCGGAGCGGGCCGGGATCGCTGAGCGGTACGCGCGGGAGTGGCTGGAGCACCAGGCGGTGTCCGGGTTCCTCAACGTCGAGGATCCTCGGGCCTCCGCGGCCGAGCGGCGCTACTCGCTCCCTCACGAGCACGTCGAGGTGCTGGTCGATCGGGACAGCCTGTCGTTCTCAGCGCACAAGGCGATCGACGTCGTGCGGGCCGGCCGGCGGCTGCCGGAGCTGGTGGAGGCCTTCCGCACCGGCGGCGGCATCCCTCCCCTCCTGTGGGAACCGGAGGGCAGGGCGGACTTCAATCGCCCGCGGTTCGTCAACCTGCTCGGCAGGGTGTGGCTACCGGCCATCCACGACGTGCACCACCGGCTGTCCGCCGACCCGCCGGCGCGCGTCGCCGACATCGCGTGCGGGACCGGGTGGTCCAGCATCGCCATGGCCAGGGAGTACCCGCGCATCACCGTGGACGGGTTCGACCTGGACGCCGACGCCGTGGTGCAAGCGACCACGAACGCCCGCGCCGAGCGCGTAGCGGATCGCGTGACGTTCCGGGCGGCCGACGCGGCCGACCCGGGATTCTCCGCGCGCTACGACCTGGCCACGATCTTCGAGGCCCTGCACGACATGGCGCGTCCGGTCGAGGCCTTGCGGGCGGCTCGGTCGCTGCTCGACGAGGGCGGCTGGGTCCTGGTGGCCGACGAGCTGGTCGCCGACGAGTTCACGGTCCCGGCCGGCGACCGCGAGCGAGAGAACTACGGGTGGAGTGTCGTGAGCTGCCTCCCGGACGCCATGGGAGACCCGCAGACCGCGGCCACGGGCGCCGTGATGCGCCCCGCCATGCTTCGCGCGTACGCCCTCGAGGCCGGGTTCGCCGGCGTGGACGTCCTCCCCATCGAGACGGAGTACTGGCGCTTCTACCGCCTGGATCCCTGACCCCGGAATCGCGATCCAGGTGCTGCCCGCTGCCGGGCCCAGGCGGGTTCGGTGAATTTCACGCGAACCGGAGCGGGGGCTCGGTCGTAGTACCGCGAAAGGACCGATCGGCCACGGCGGCCACGGCGCCGCCGTCACATCGTGCGCCCGAAGGAGGTTTCCATGCTCAGACGAGCCCGCTCTGCCGTGCTCGTTCCCGTCGTGCTGGTCCTCGTCGTGGCGAGTCCCTCAGCGGCCGGGACGAACGCTTACCACGTCACGAAGCTCGTCTCGGACCAGCCGGGGGAGGCGGCCAACACCGACGCCCATCTGGTCAACGCGTGGGGGCTCGTTGCCGGGCCGACCACGCCGTGGTGGGTCGCCGACAACGAGACGGACGTCTCAACGCTGTACGACGGGTCCGGCAATGCCGTCCCGCTCGTCGTCAACGTGGCCGGAGGGCCCACCGGATTGGTGTTCAACGGGGGCTCCGGGTTCGTCGTGAGCGACGGGACCAACTCGGGCTCCTCCCGGTTCATCTTCGCGACGGAGGCCGGCACGATCCGCGGGTGGAGCCCGGCCGTGCCGCCGCCTCCGCTGTCGACGCAGACGGAGATCGGCGTCGATCGCTCCGGCGCCGGCGCCATCTACAAGGGTCTCGCCATCGCCTCGACCGCGGTTGGCGACCGGCTGTACGCGGCCGACTTCCACAACGGGCAGGTCGACGTCTTCAACAGCGATTTCGGCCTGGTGACGTCTCCCGGTGCGTTCGTCGATTCCGAGCTTCCGCCACGCTTCGCGCCGTTCGGGATCCAGAACATCGGCGGCGCGATCTTCGTCGCCTACGCCAAGCAGGACGCCGATCGTGAGGACGAGGTTGCCGGCCGGGGGCTCGGCTTCGTCGACATGTTCGACACGAGCGGCGCCCTTCTCGGCCGTGTGGCCACACGGGGACTGCTGAATGCCCCATGGGGCCTGGCGATGGCACCGGCGACCTTCGGCCGGTTCGGCGGCGACCTGCTGGTCGGGAACTTCGGCGACGGGCAGATCAACGCCTACGCCCAACGCACGAACGGCACGTTCGAGCACGACGGCAGGTTGCGCGCGCCGAGCGGCGAGCCGCTCGCGATCGACGGCCTGTGGGCGCTGGAGTTCGGCAACAACAGCGTGGCCGGCTCGGCGGACTCGCTCTTCTTCACCGCCGGACCCGACGACGAGACGCACGGCCTGTTCGGAAAGATCGACCCGGCCTCGTAGCGGAATCCCGAGTCCCGCTCGGGCAGGCCTCCGAGCACTGGAGGCGCACGGACGCGTGCGGGCCCTCGCCCGGCCCCGGCACGCGTCCGTGGCCTGCCCCGGTGAGGCCGCCCCGGCCGATCGGAGAGGAAATCCGTCTTGCGCGGTCCTTCCGGCCCGTAAGCGATTCCTGCCAGGATGGCTGCATGACCGAGGAAATGGTCGAGCGGCTCCGGGGGCTGCCGCCACGCGCCGGGCCACCTCCGGAAACGCACAACGAGATGCCGCACCAGCAGCTCAGCCAGAACGCGCCCCCCGAGATGCAGGAGGCCCTGTTCGAACGGGTCGGCGGACTGCCCGGCGTGGGGGTCG
>WNGE01000624.1_pt1 | contig 66125 bp, 63 predicted proteins | sample 5400651 | NCBI WGS metagenome assembly WNGE01 (sample SAMN13153370, study PRJNA577476) | soil metagenome | isolation source: 60 cm soil or saprolite under grassland replicate 2 | place: USA:California | collected 2016-06-15 | reverse complement strand
GGGTGGCAGCAGGCACCTACAATCGAAATTACGGTTAAGACCTGCGCGGGCGCATCGGACAAATACCCTACTTCCGGGGCTGTTCCAGGGCTTAGGCCAGGGGGCAAGGCCTAGGACACCCATCCCGCGCAGCGCCGCCTGGGGCACCGGCGCAGGGAAAACTTCCGCCACTGTGGTATCACCCGCAGCGGCACCTGACCGCATGGTTGCCGAACCACGATGCTGTCGCTGGAACGCGTCGGCTAATAATCCGCCGATCACGGGCGCCGTGATAGTTGCGGCACCTGATGCGGGCCCCATTGCCGAAACGACACGGGTTATTTTCGTACGCGCCCCTGGAGCTGCATGGTCGCGGCATCCATGCAGTATGAACGGGCGGGGCTGGGGTTAGAGAACGGTGATGGGGAGTGTGCGCGGGCCGCGGACCTGGCCGCCGGACCAGGTGACGGCCGCGGGATCAGATAGCTCGAAGTCCGGGTAGCGGGCCATCCACTCCTGCAGGGCGACCCGGAGTTCCATCCGGGCCAGGCTGGATCCGAGGCAGCGATGCCGTCCCAGGCCGAACGCAGCGTGCCGGTTCTTTTCCCGGTCCAGCTGCACCGCGTCGGGGTTCTCGAAGACGCTGGGGTCCCGGTTGGCGGCCGGGAACGGGAGCAGCAGCCAGTCGCCCTCCTTCAGAGGATGCCCGTGGAAGTCGAAGTCCTTGGCCACCAGGCGCGCCATCGTGACCGGCGCGTAGGCGCGCAGGAACTCCTCGACGGCGGTGCCCATCAGACCCGGGTCGCTGGCCAGCCTGCGCCGGTCGCCGGGATGCCGGGCCAGATGCCAGAGGGCCGCGCCAATGGCCGACCAGGTGGTGTCGATCCCGGCGATCATCAGCAGGATCATGGTGCCGCGGACGTGCTCCCGGCTCAGCTTGCTGCCGCCGATCTCCGCCTCGATGAGGAACGAGGTGAGGTCGTCCCTGGGGTGGGCGATGTGATCGTCGATCTGGGCGTCCATGTACGCGTCGAGCTCGCCGAACATCGCCTCCCGCTCCTCGTCCTCGGCGGGCATGTTGACCTCCTCGAGCACCAGCCGGATGAAGCGCCGGAAGCGGTCGGCGTCTTCCTGGGGGAACCCTAGGAACCTGACGATGACCCGGACCGGGATATGCCGGGCGTACTCGATGGCCGCGTCGAAGCTCGTCCGGCCCTCGGTCTCCGCGAGCAGTTCGCGGCACAGGTCCCGGGTGAAGGACTCGAGGGCGGCGGTCGCCCTGGGCCCGAAGGCGGGCAGCAGCATTCCGCGGGCCATGGCGTGGAAGGGCGGGTCGGACGTGATCGGCGGGGACAGCCCGATCGGCGCGGGCAGGTCGTCGGGACCTGGCCGCTCCTCGCCGACCACGACCGAGCGGGAGGTGAAGTGCTCGGTGTCGTAGGCCACCTCGGAGACCAGTTCGTGGGTCACCGGTAGCCACGTCCCGCCGTACCGGTCGCTGTGCGCGACGGGGCAGCGCTGGCGCAGGTCCTCCCAGATCGGGTACGGGTCGGCCACCCAGGCGGGGTCGGTGTGATCGAAGTCGATGGCCCAGTTCTCGACCGGGGGATGGCGGCTTGTCACGGCTAGTCCTCCGTCATGGAGTTGGCTGATTCTCAGCGTACGGCGGTTAGCTGTCGTCCAGAAGTGCTGGCGGTAGGCCGCGAACCGGTCAGGACGGCAGGTCCCTGACGAAGAGCACCCGGTCCTGCCCGGGACCGTCGTAGCCGGTGGCCACCGGGGAGTCGCCCGCCCGGGCGTCGCCGGGCTCGAGCCGGAACCCCATCCGGCGATGGAAGGCGATCGAGCCGGTGTTCACCGGTGAGGTCACCGCGATCACCGGCGCGTGGTCGGACGGGCGGAGCGGCCGGATCCTCGCCTCCGCGGTCACCGGCGAGCCTCGCTCAGTGCGCGTCGCTGCATCCCCGCTAGCCTAAGGCAGGTGATCGCTGACGTGGCCACGTCGGGAGGACTGTGGATCCGGTTCCTTTCCGGGCCTGACATCGACTCGCTCGGGCTCTCGAACGCCGAGATCATCAACGCCGTGGAGGGCGCCGTGCGCGCGCACGGCGACGGGCGGGCGGTGGTCGAGCCGAGGGTGCACCTGGTCCCGGACAACGACGGCGCCGGCCACTTCAACGTGCTCCGTGGCGGGGTCGCCGGGGTCGCCGGCGTCAAGGTGGTCGGCGACTTCGTGGCCAACTACGCCGCCGGGCTGCCCAGCGAGCTCGGGCTGCTGACGCTGTACGACCCCGGCACGGGCGTTCCGCTGGCGATCATGGACGCCACCTTGATCACCGCCTGCCGGACCGGCGCGATGACCGCCGTGGGTGCCCGCTACCTGGCCCGGCCGGACTCGCGGGTGCTCGGTCACGTGGGGGCGCGCGGAACCGCGTTCTGGAACGTCGTGCTGCTCGACGAGCTGTTCGACCTGGACGAGATCCGGGTCACCAGCCGCCGGCCGGAGTCCCGGGAGGCGTTCGCGCGGCAGCTCGGCGCGGTCACCCGGGCTCCCGTCCGGGTGACCGACACCGCCGAGGACGTCTTCGACGGCGCGGACATCCTGGTCGAGGCGTCGCGGCTGACCGAACCCGCGCCGCTGCTGCGCACCGCCACGGTCAGACCGGGCGCCTTCGTCGTCCCCTACGGCACCGTCAGCGCGGTGGAACTCGACCTGCTCGACGTGATGGACAAGGTGGTGGTTGACGACTGGCGGGAGGCGCAGTCGGGCCGGTTCGGCGCGCTGCGCCGCCACGTGGATACCGGCCGGCTCTCACCCGCGTCACTGCACGCCGAGCTGGGCCAGATCGTCACCGGCCAGCGCCCTGGCCGGGAGCGCGACGACGAGCGGATCCTGCTCTGGCATCGCGGGCTCGCCATCCTCGACATCGCCGTCGGCCTGGCCATCCTGCGCCGGGCCGAAGAGCAGGACACCGGAACGATGCTCCGGTACCACTGACGATGCCCGCGCTGGTGATCACTCAGGTCGACGACCCGGATCTCGGCCTGATCAGAGCCGTGGCCGAGGGCCGGCCCGTCGCCGTCGCGCCCGGCCTGCTCGCGGCGGTGCGGCAGCATTGCGAGCAGGCCCGGAAGGCGCTGCACGGGCAGCCGGTGTACGGCGTCAATACCGGCATGGGGGCGCTGTCCTCGGTCCGGCTGACCGAGCAGCAGCAGCGCTACCACCAGCGCAACCTGCTGCTGGCCCGGGCCGCCGGCGGGCCGCCGTGGCTGAGCAAGCCCGATGCCAGGGCGATCGTGGTGGTCCGGCTGCTGACCTTCCTCACCGGTGACGCCGCTGTTTCTGACGGGCTCTGCCGGCGGCTCGCCGATCTCCTCAACGACGGCATCGTGCCCGCCGTGCCGGAGGCGGGCGCCGGGACCGCGGGCGAGATCACCCAGCTGGCGCACGCGTTCGGGCCGCTGGCCGGCATCGGCCGGGTGCTGGGGCCGGGCGGGACCACGCGGCCCGCGGCCGAGGCGCTGCGCGAGCATGGGCTGGCCGAGTTCGGCCTGGGCCCGAAGGAGGGCATCGCCCTGATCCAGGGGATACCCGGGGCCACTGGGCTCGCCGTGCTCCGCCTCGGCGAGGCCGCCGCGCTCACCTCGCTGATGGAGGCGGCCGCGGCGCTGTCCATCGCGGTGATCCGCGCGCCGCGCGATCCCTACCGGGCCGCTTGCGCGCGCGGCGACGAGGTGCTGGCCGCGGTGCTGGCGCGGCTCCGCGCGGCGGCGGGCGACGAGCCGTCGCCGCGGTCCCTGCAGGCGCCGGTGTCGTTCCGGGTGGCCGGGCCGGTACTCACCCAGATCCACCGGGCCGCCACGCTGCTCGAGGCGGCCGTCCGCCGGGCCCTGACCGGGGTCACCGACTCCCCCGCCTACCTTGACGGACGGTTCACCAGCACGGCCGGTTTCCACGGGATCGACCTGGCCGCGCACTGCGACCACCTTACGGCGGCGTTCTGCCACGCGGCGGAGGTGGCGGCGGCGCGGCTGCACCGGCTGATGAATCCCGCCGTGACCGGGCTGCCCGCGCAGCTAGCCCGCGACCCCGGCCCGCAGGCGGGCCTGACGCCGGTCCACAAGCGCGCCGCCGGCGAGGTGCACGCGATGCGGCGGCTGGCGGCCGCGACCCCCGTCGGCTTGATCGAGACGTCCGGCGGCCAGGAGGACGTGCAGTCGTTCGCCTGGGAGGCGGCCGGGAAGCTGCGCGCCGCGCTGCGTCACGCCCGCGCGGTTACCGCGTGTGAGCTGCTGGCCGGTTTCCAGGCGGCGGCGCTGTCCGGCCAGCCGCCGCCGGCCGGGAGCCGGGTCCTGCTGGACTGGCTGGCCGGGATCGTCGATCCGATCGAGGAGGACCGGCCGTTCGGCGAGGACATCGAGCGGCTCATCGGCGCGCCCTGGCCCCCGGCCTGACCCGCGTGGCCGACGAGATGGCGGGCGGGCTGCGGCCGGCAGGCAGATGTCCAGGAACGGGATGTTCTTCCTGAACCTGCCCGGCCTCGGCACGTCGGCGCTGACCGATAGCGGCAACTTCGGGCTGCTCGACCAGGAGCCGCTATGGCCGCGCTACACCAGCGGTCAGCTGATGTCGCTGCGGCCCGGCGACCAGACCCGCACTATCGCGGCCGGCACGCGGGCGGATTCCTGTCCTGGAGGCGTCGTATCTCCAGGACCTGGACGCCGAAGGTCTCGAGTCTGGCGAGAAGCCCGTTCAGGGCCGCCTGATCCTGGATGGGACCGTGCAGGACGGTTTCCACCGGCTCCACTGAGGCGGTAAGCCTGGCGAAGTCAAGCAAGGCCTCAGGCGGGAGAACTCCAGTCACGCGGATCTCGTAGTTGGACGATGGCACCGCAGCCCCCAGTCGATCAGAAGTTGGGCGTGGCTAGTTTCCAACGTCTCGCTTTACGGTTCGCCGCACCCCACTCACGACGGGTGAATTCGTCACCCTGGTGAGATTAGGCGAAGGGTGATGACGCCTCACCCGCCCGCGGGAGAGAAAGAGTGCAGGGGCAGTCGGCCTGTCCAGACCCTGCTTGCCATCGGCGCCTCGGGCGCATGGCTGGCCGCCGAGAGTCGCCAGCGGGAAGAGGACCACCCTGATGGTGATTGTCACTAAAGCACACGGGGCCGCCCGCTCGAAAGGTGCTGACGACCCGATCCTGACGTCCAAGATCACCGTACCCACCCTGCCCGGCTGGGTGGTGCCGCGGTCGCGAATCGACAAGCTGATCACCGACGGCGTGCGCGGTCCGCTGACCACGGTCACCGGTCCGCCGGGTGCCGGCAAGACGATGGCCATCGCACTGTGGGCCGCGAACGCCTCCCCCGATGCGGTGGCCTGGCTCACCCTCGACTCCTACGACAACCGGCCTAAGGTCTTCTGGTCATACGTCATGGCCGCCCTGCGGCGAGCGGCGGTCACGGTGCCACCGACCATGTCGGCGCCGACTCGCCCTGCCGTCGATCACGGCTTCCTCCTCCGGCTGGCATCGGTGCTGGCCGCCCGGGACACGCCGGTGACGGTGGTGCTTGACGACCTCCATCTGGTAACCGAACCAGCGATCCTCGATGGGCTGGCGTACATCCTGCGGAACGGGACCTCAGCGCTGCACTTCGTGATGTCGTCACGGATGGACCCGCTGCTGCCCCTGCACCGATACCGGCTCGCCGGGGAGCTCACCGAGGTCCGGGCCGATGACCTTGCCTTCAGCGTTCCCGAATCGGGCGCGCTCCTGGCGCATCACGGCATCACCCTGTCCGCGGCGGCGCTCGAGTGCCTGACCGGGCGGACGGAAGGCTGGGCGGCCGGAGTGCGCCTGGCGGCGCTCTCGCTGGACGGGCATCCCGATCCCGAGCAATTCGTCAAGGCACTGGACGCGGACGACAACGCCGTCACCAGCTACCTAGTCGACGAAGTCCTCAACGCCCAGGCTCCTTCCACCCGTGAACTCCTTCTCCGGACCAGCATCCTGGACTGTGTCAGCGCGGACCTGGCTAGCGAGCTAGCCGGTGACCCGCAGGCCGGCAGCACGCTGATGGCGCTGTCGCAGGCTAACGCGTTCGTCCGGCCGCTCGGGCACGGATGGTTTCGCTACCATTCGATGTTCGCCGAGGTATTGCGCCTGAAGCTCAGGATCGAGCACCCTGACCGGCTGCCCGGGCTGCACCAGCGGGCGGCACAGTGGTATCAGCGGAACGGCTGTCTCGCCGAAGCCGTGCGGCACGCGGCGGACTCCGGTGACTGGCAGTTCGCGGCGAGAATAGTCCTCGACGAGCTCGCCATATGCCAGCTCATCAACCCGCGGGACAAGCAACCGCTCACCGAGGTATTCCGGCGCATGCCGCTGGACCTGGTCCCGACGCAACCGCAGCCGCTGCTGGTGATCGCGGCGATGGGGCTAGCCGACGCTGAGGACCAGTCGTGCGCTCATTCACTCACCGCGGCCGACAGTATCCTCGACACACTTCCCCCTGACGACGAAATCCCGGCCCGGCTGAGTTCTGCGCTGATCCGGCTGGCACTGTCCCGCCGCACCGGGGACCTCGATACCGCGACCGCGGCGGCCGCCCGCGCGACGGCGTTGCTCGGCAGGCTGCCAGCGAGCTTGCTCGCACTGCGTCCCGAGTTCCAGGCCCAGGTGCTGTCGAGCTGCGGAGCCGCGGAACTGCGGGCAGGTCGTGTCGATGAGGCCGTCGCCATCTTCAAGGCAGGCGCCGCCGCTGCTGCCGCTGCCGACAGCCCGGGCGAGCGTGCTGATTGCCTGGCCTACCTCGCGCTCGGGGCCGCTCTATGCGGACGGCTTAGCCGCGCGGCAGAGCTAGCGGAAGAGGCGGTCCAGGCCACCAAGGACAGCTGTGACGGGCATCCTGAGCACTACGCCCCGGCTGCGAGTATCGCGCTCGCATCGGTGTACCTGGACCGCAACGAGATACAGCGAGCGCATGTCCAGCTGAGGCTGGCCGACGCCGCTCTGCGGGTTAACCCGGACAAGCTGATCAGCACGGTGGCCTGCCTGATCGCAGCGCGGCGCCGCCTGGCCGAAGGCCGCGCACCGGCTGCTTCGGAGCTTATCGGCCGCGCACGACAGGGCTGGTCGCCGCCTGACTGGCTCGAACATATGCTCACCCTGCTCGAATCGCGGGCTTGCGCGGCTGCTGGAGACGTCCAAGCCGCGGTGGCCGCGGCCGGGCGCGCCCATCCAGCGTCCCGGCCTGATGCCGCGGCCGCGCTCGCCCGGGCGTGGCTGGCCGCACATGACTATCGGGCGGCCCGGCGGGCGCTCGACACCGCGGCCGAAGGTAGCACGCCAGTGCCTGAGCAGGCGCGCCTGGAGGGGTGGCTGGTCGATGCCCGGCTCAGCTACCTGACCGGTAATAGCGCGCGCGGTCGCCGATCGCTTGAACACGCGCTGCGCCTAGGCCGGCCAGAGCAACTCCGGCTGCCGTTCACCCTGGAGCGGACGTGGATACAGACGGTGCTGCGGCGCGACCCCGACCTGGCCCACGCCTACGGTGAGCTGCTCGAACCCGGTCTGGCGAGCTGGACGCCGGCCATGATTCCGGCCCAGGCGGCCCTGGCTGGGGAGGCAGCGGCGCTGATCATCGAGCCGCTCACCGAACGCGAGCGCGAGGCGCTCCGGCACCTTTCGGAGATGCTGAGCACCGTCGAGATCGCCGCCGAGATGTACATCTCGGTGAACACCGTCAAGTCCCACCTCAGGAGCGTCTATCGCAAGCTGTCGGCGACTCACCGCAATGAAGCAGTCCGCCGCGCACGGCAACTCGAGCTGATCTGAGGTCCGCGCGGGCGGCTAAGAGAAGGCCGGCGTCGTGGCCTTGCCGGACGGCATCGTGCCGGGTTGACACGCCGAGTTTCCGATAGATCGCCTGGGAATGGGTCTTGATCGTGTTCGCCGACAAGTGCAGCTCCTGCCCGATCTCCCGAAGGGAGAGCGTGCCCTGGAGCAGACGCAGCACCGCTTCCTCGCGTTCGGTGAGCGGGTCAGCCAGCGATGTGGCCTTCGGCCTGCCCGCAGCCTGCCGTTCGAGCCGTTCCAGTCGGGCCCGCGTGGCCTCGGCGGGGTCCTGCTGCGACGTCAGCAGCAGCCGCATCTGATCCACGAGCGCCGCCGCGGCTGACCGGTCCCCGATATCGAGCAGCACCTGCGTCAGCATCGCCATGGCCTCGACCGTGGCCCAGGGGCTGATGCCTGGAACTCTCTCGCGGAACTGGACCGCGTGCTCAAGCGCGCTGCGAGCCTCCGGCAGTTGCCCCTGCGCGGCGAAAACCGCGCCCGTGGCCATGTAGGCCAGGGCAGTGGGCGGCGTCTCGCCGACTCCCCCGCGGGTGCCGAGGCCGCGGGCCGCATCCGCAAGCTCCTGGGCTCGTGCTAGTTTGCCCAGCTCAACCGCTGCCAGCGAGAGCACGGACAAGGCGAGAGTACGGACGAGCGGGATGGCTGCCTCGTTGGAGACGGCCTCCTCCAGAGGTCCCTCCGCCGCCTTAGCCTCGCCGGATAGGTACAGGCTGAAGCCAAGGGAGGCCCGGGCCAGGGCGTACCACGGCGAGGCCGGGTCACTTTCCAGCTCGACGGCCGCGCCCGCCGCCTCGCGCATGACCCGGTAACCTTCCAATCCGAAGACGCCTCGCAGCAGAGCCACGGAGGACTTCAGCGACTGCAGGCCGTCAGGAAGCTGCTCCTCGTCCTGCGCTGCCTCCATGACCGGCAGCCAGCGCCGCGCGGACTCCCGGTCGCCCGCCAGCGCCGCGATCCACGCCGCGCAGTGCGCAGCTAGCGGGTTGGCGCTGATGGCGTCGTCGCCGAGCGTGCGCAACCATCCGCGAACAGTCGCCATCCGGCCCGAGCCAACATAAGCCGGCCAGTGGCCGGCGATAAGCTCGATAGCACCGGTAAGGTCACCGGCAGCCGCCGAGTGATGGATCGTCTCGTCCACTGACCCCGACTGTCGATGCCAGTCACGGGCGCGCTCGTGCAAGATGGCCACCAGGCCCGGCTCGGTCCGGGTGAGGTAGCCGCGTAGCATCTGCGCGAACAGGCAGTGATAGCGGAACCACCGGCGAGCATCGTCGAGCGGGACAACGAACAGGTTTTCCCGGTCGAGGACGTCGATGATCTCTGCCGCGCCGGCCGAACCGATCACGGCATCGCAGAGCGGCGCGCTAAACCGGCTGAGAATGGATGTCCGCACGAGGAACTGCCGGATCTCGGCCGGCTGGCGGCTGAGCACCTCCTCGGCCAGGAAGTCGGTGATGAACCGGTTGTCGCCGCTGAACTGGCCGACGAAGGCGCTCGGGTCGGGGTGGCCGCGCAGCGAGAGCGCCGCGAGGTACAGTCCGGCCGGCCACCCCTCGGTCCGCTCGACCAGCACGGCAATATCGGAGAGGCCGATCTCAGCCGCTGACATCCGCTGCACGAACAGAGCAGCCTCGGCCGGCGAGAAGCGTAGCTCCCGGGCCCGGAGCTCGAACATCTCGCCGGCCGCTCGCAACCGCGCTATCGGCAGCGGCGGATCGGTCCGCGTGATCAGCACGACCTGCGCGGATGGCGGGAGATGCGCCAGGAAGAACGTCATCTGCTCGTGGCAGGCGGGCTCGGTGACCGCCTGGTATCCGTCAAGGACGAGAACGACCGGAGCCGTGAGGCTCGCCAGCTCATTGAGCAGGACCGGGAGCACGGTTCCTGTGATATCAGGGTCGTGCACCCGAAGCTCCCGGGGTTTCTCCTCGCCGGTGAGCCCCGGGCTAGCCCTCTGCAGCGCATGCATGATGTGCCACCACAGCCGGCTCGGGTCATTCTCGCCGTCATCGAGCGTGAGCCAGGCAAACGGCCGCCGTTCCATCCGGCTGACCTGCCACTGCGCCACGAGAGTCGTCTTGCCGAAGCCGGTCGGCGCGTCGACGAGAACGAGTTTGGCGGGGGCCGCGGCAATCAGGCGCTGAACCGGCTCTTGCCGCTCGACCAGGTCCTTACGCAAAGCGGGAGCATGGAACTTCGTCTCGATCGGGACGTCATGATCAGCGCGACCCGGTATCGGGGCTTGTACCGCGCGCAGGCTGTACCGCGATCGCGAGGGCTTGTCGGCCGCGCCGGGATCGCCGCTCATATGAGCAGCTTAGTGTTATCAGCTTGTAATAGACCATAGACACTTCCGATCCGAGGCTATGGACACTTCCGTCCCCGACCAGTTCCCCGGGGCCTAGCCGAGTGGCCTGCGGGACTCGCTGTATCACCCGTCGTGGGTGGGGCGCGGCTGGCCTTCGGCTGCTGGACTTATGCGGAACTTCACCGGCATAAGGAGAACGGAAAAGCGTCATGGCTGATCTGATCGCGATTGGATACCCCGACGAGACGACCGCCGAGGCGGCTGCCGACGAGGCCCGGCAACTGGCCAGGGACCTCATCATCGAGCCTGACGCGATCGCGGTGATCGTGCGAGACGCCCAGGGCGACTACCACGTGCACACCCGCCACCACATGGTCGGCCGAGGGGCGACCTGGGGGATGTGGTGGGGTCTGCTGTTCGGCGTGCTGTTCTTCATACCGGTCTTCGGGATGGCCGTCGGCGCGGGGCTAGGTGCCCTGATGGGCAAGGTCACCAAGACCGGCATCGACAGCCAGTTCCAGGACCAGGTCCGCGGCATGCTGAAGCCAGGTACCTCGGCCCTGTTCCTGATGGTGGAGAAGGTGACCCCGGACAAGGCCGTGGAGGCGATGAGTAAGTACGGCGGCACCGTGCTGAAGACCTCCCTGTCCAAGGAAGGCGAGCAGGAATTGCAGGACGCCCTGCACGGCCAGAGCTCCTCATAAGCTGCCCTCCCCCTGCGGGGGCCGTACCGGCCGACCGGAATCCGGCGGCCGGTACGGCTTTGTGCCGGACCGGTCAGCCGGGTGAGCATTGAGCGGGCCGCCGCCTCGACGGGACATCGCCCGCGCCGGGTGATGTGCCTTCGCCTCGATCACCCCGATGCTCGTGCCGAGTAGAGATCCACATCGGAGGGCAAGAACATGGCAATTGGGCCCGTGCAGCTGATCGTACTGGGATTCAACCACCCCGACTTCCACGGCGAGATCATCGCCGAGCTCGAGCGGCTCCGCGAGAGCGACACGGTACGCGTCATCGACGCGCTCGCCGTCTACAAGGACGCCGACGGCGAGCTGGAAGTAGAGCACCTCAGCAACCTGACCGAAAGCGAGGCGATCGAACTCGGCAGCAAGATCGGCGCCCTGATCGGCCTGGGGATCGAGGGCGAGGAGGGAATGGAGGCAGGCGCCATCGCAGGCGCCGAGGAGGTGGCCGCCGAGGGCGGCGTCCACGTGTTTACCGAGGAGGAGGGCTGGGATGTGCTGGAGGACATTCCGAACGACTCGGCGGCAGCACTCATCCTGATCGAGCACCACTGGGCGGTACCGCTTCGCGACGCGATCGCCCGGGCCGGTGGTTTCCGTATCAGCGATGCCTTCATCAGCCCGCTCGACCTCGTCGAGCTGGGGCTCGTCTCGGCCGACGAGGCGAAGCAACTGCACGAGCTCGAGACGCTAGGGGCCGCATCCAATACCGCATGACCCAGAAAACCCCGCAAGACCCCGAGAAATTCAAGCGATCACAAGAACCTGGAGGTCCGAGATGTTCGGAGGACGCAGAGTAGCCCGGCGCACGGGGCGGCGCACCGCCCGGCGCGTTTCCCGCCGCAGGTAACGCCGCACACAGGCGCGGGTTCATCCGTCGCGCCGCTTGACTAGCCATGCCTCGGCGTCCAGGTAGGCCCGTTGGGTCGACTCGCCCACGATCGGGGTGGCTTCGAACGTCCGCACCGGACCGTCCTCGACGTGCCCGGTGCGGACGAGGCGTTCGGTCAGGCTTGGCTCGAGGCCGGTGAGGTAGAGCCGGCCACCGCGATCGGCGAGTTGGCCGGCATAGTCGCCGACCACCTTGATGAAGGTCGCTCCCAGGGAGGTTCGGCGCCTGAGCCGCAGCACGACGACGGGCGAGCGGGCCTCGCCAGGGTCGGGCAGGCGAGCCTGCAGGGTGCGGGCACCCGCATAAAGCAGGCTGCCGTACACGTCGAGGATCGTGATGTGATCGCTGGTCAAGGTGGCCGGGGCCGGGTGCTCCTCGAAGCGCCCGTCAGCACGTTGTGTGAGCTCGACGACGGCGAGGTCCATGGCCTCCTGGTTGAGCTGCAGCAGTAGCGACAGGGCCACCCCGATGCCGACGGCCGCGGCGACAGGCAGGAACAAGGTAGCGGAAAAGGTGGTAATGATCAGGACCTGGGAGGTGCGCCCGGTGCGCATGATGGTGGCGACCTCCCCCGGCCGCAGCGAGCCGATGGCCGCGAAGATGAGGATGGCGCCGAGCGTCGGAACCGCGATCTTCGCGACCAGCCCCGAGAATATGGCCAGGATGACCAGCATCCATACGCCGGCCCAGATCGTCGCCCACCGGGTTTTGCCGCCGACGGTCACATTCAGCGCGGTACTCCCGACCGAGCCTCCCACCCCGATGCCACGGAAGAAACCCGCGGCCAGGTTGCCAGCGCCTTGCGCGATGATGTCCTGGTTCGGGTTCGGCTGCGCAGTGCCTGGGTTGGGTACGGCTTCGGCGACCCCGGCGCCCTGGACGAGGATGATGACGGCCATCGCCAGCGCGCCGGTGACCAGGCTGAACGAGAAGAGCCTGAGGTCGGGGAGATGCGGCAGCGGGATGCCGCGCGGGATGTCGCCCTGGTCCCCGACCCTGGCCACCGTGTCCGCGCCGGCCAGCACCACCACTACGGTCGGGATCACCAGGGCGATCAGCGCGCTGAGCACCGACAGGCGAGTCCGGGCCAGTACCAGCAAGATCGCCAGCGCGCTCAGCCCGGTCAGCAGCGACGCCAGCTGGATGCTGCCCGGGTGGATCAGCACGTTGGCGGCCTTGGCCAAGGGGAAATCGCCGTGCGTCGAAGCTCCGGTCAGGCCCGCGATCTGGCCACACAAGATGTTGACCGAGACCCCGGTGAGAAATCCGATCATCACCGAGTACGAGACGAACCTGGTGTAGCGGCCGAGGCGGAGGATCCCGGCGGCGACCAGGGCGATACCGGCCAGTATCGCCAGCAGCGACACGGCCTGTGGCCGCTGGTCGGCCGGCACGCTCTGCAACGCCGAGCCTGCGGCCAGGGCGGCAGCAGATGTCGTCGTGATCACCATCATCCGGGTGTTGGAGCTGAGCCCGCCCACGATGGGTCCGGCGAAGCCCGCGTACAGGCCCTGCACCGGGTTGACGCCGGCCAGGACCGCGGCCGCCATCCCGTCGGGCACGCTGCTGATCGCGCCGGGCAGCCCGGCCACGAGATCCGCGCGCAGGTGAGCCCGCTCGGGCCGGACCGAGCGCAGCCAGCGGCCCACGGCCGCCACAGGCAAGCGACTGACGACCATCCCTGCTCCCTCCAGCAGCACCACGCCAGGGGATGCCGGCCGCTGCAGCCAAATGATCCGCTTTGGGTACGCTGACGGCCTCACCCATCGGGGATGACGCGGTCCTCGCCGGCGCCAGTTGACGTGGGCCTTCCTCAGTGCAAATGAATGAGCACGACGTCCTTGAGGACGATCATCATCAATCCGAGCGCGGCGGCCACTGACGTGATCACGAACAGCCGCTTACCATCGACCCGGGCCGCGCGGCCAGCTGACCATCCGTAGAAGATCATGAGCATGACCGCTACCACCAGTCCGACGTTGGCGGCAGCGGATGGCGAAGCCCCCAGCCATCGCGCCAGCACAAGCGCCAGCAGCGGAACATAGGACGCGCTGACCATAGGCCAGGTGGCCGCCAGCGCCGTGCGGACCTCGAGCCGTGTCGGCAGGCGACCGGCCTCGAGCTGCTCACCCAGAAGCTCGGCGTACTCTTCGGCGACCCAGTACACCAGCAGTGTGACGAGGACAGAGACTACTAGCGCCAAGGTAGTGAGCCGGACTCCGGTGGCAGCGATGACTGCGGCGGTAATGATCGTTCCGTAGATCCCGGCCGCACGGCGCCTGCCACTGGACCTGGCTGCGCGCCCCGGCCGTTCCGCATGGGCCAGCTCTCCCACCGTAATTTATCACTTTCTGGTAGTGATCACCGTGTCTGCGCTTTCCGCCAGTCTGATGGCTTCGCGATCGGTATCCATCACCCACGAGGGAGGACCCGGCGTCGATCCGGCGATGCCACGCTGGCATAGGGATGGAAGTGAAGGTAGCCATAGTGAAGGTAGCCATGCCGAAGCGGAATCACCCGAATCAGGGAGATGGTGATCATGCCATTGCACGAACGTGAGTCCGTCCGTGAGCACATAGAGGACTGCGTATTCGCCGGGCGCGACCTGACCCGGCAGGTCCCCAAGTACAGGTTCCCGCGGGACGAGTCAGCGCCGAAGGAAGCGTTCCAGGTGGTGGCGGACGAGCTGATGCTGGATGGCAATTCCCGGCAGAACCTGGCCACGTTCTGCCAGACGTGGGCGGAGCCCGAGGTTCTCGCGCTGATGGCGCTGTCAGTCGACAAGAACATGATCGATAAGGACGAGTATCCGCAGACCGCTGAGATAGAGGCACGCTGCGTGCACATGCTGGCCGATCTGTGGCATGCGCCCGACTCAGCCAACACGGTGGGGGCGTCGGCTATCGGCTCCTCGGAGGCCTGCATGCTGGCGGGCATGGCGGCCAAATGGCGGTGGCGGGCCAGGCGCAAGGCCGAAGGCAAGCCGGCCGACAAGCCGAACATGGTGTGCGGTCCGGTGCAGGTGGTATGGCACAAGTTCGCCCGCTACTGGGACATCGAGATGCGCGAGGTGCCGATGTCTCATGGTCACTACGCCATGGATCCAGAGTCCATGCTGGCGCGGGTAGACGAGAACACGATCATGGTCGTGCCGACGTTGGGCGTCACCTATACCGGGGCCTACGAGCCGGTAGAGGCCCTGTCCAGTGCCCTCGACCAGCTGCAGGCCGACACCGGCCTGGACATCGGCATTCACGTGGACGGGGCCAGCGGCGCCTTCCTCGCCCCGTTCTGCGCCCCCGACTTGATGTTCGATTTCCGGCTGCCGCGAGTCAAGTCGATCAGCACCTCAGGGCACAAGTTCGGGCTGGCTCCGCTGGGCGTCGGCTGGGTCGTCTGGCGGGACCGCGAGGAACTCCCCGAGGACCTGGTGTTCCATGTCAACTACCTGGGCGGCGACATGCCGGTCTTCCAGATCAACTTCTCCCGCCCGGCCGGGCAGATCATCGCGCAGTACTACAACTTCCTCCGCCTCGGATTCCAGGGGTACAAGGGCATCCACGAGGCGTCCTACGCGGTAGGCCAGTACCTAGCCGCCGAGATCGCCAAGGTGGGCCCTTTCGAGCTCCTATGCGATAGCAACCCCGCCACCGGGATCCCGACCGTCACCTGGCGGATCCGCGACGGTGCGGACCCCGGCTACACCCTGTTTGACCTGGCCGATCGGCTGCGCACCCGAGGCTGGCAGGTACCTGCCTACACCCTCACCGGGACAGCCTCCGACATCGCCGTGCAGCGCATCCTGGTCCGCCTGGGGGTGAGTCACGATATGGCATCCCTGCTCCTGGACGACTTCCGGGGCGCCGTGGCTCACTTCGCCAAGCATCCGGTCACCGTGCCCATGTCAAAGGAGGAAACCAGCGGATTCAACCACTTGTAACGCGGCTCCGGCACCTCGTCGTGACCAGCGACCGGGCCATCTCGATCCTGTTCCTGATCGGATCGGCGTGCTTCGCTGTGGGGGGCCGTGCCTGGCTATGCGGGCGCGGTCGGGGTGACGGCGGACGGGGTCACGTTCTTTGCCGGATCGCTCTTTTTCACCGCCGCCGCGTGCGGCCAGTTCCTGCAATCGAGGAGGACGAGTGTGCGAAGGTGGCGGGACAAGGCCTGGTGGGCTGTCGTGGTTCAGCTGGCCGGGACGCTGTCTTCAACGCCAGCACACTTCATGCCCTAACCAGCAGCCTCAGCGCAATCGAACAGGACCAGAAGGTGTGGTCCCCGACTCCGGCGCGCTACGCAACGCCATGGTGGTTAACCTCGGGACCTGCCTGGGCGCCCTGTGCTTCCTTGTCGGCGCCTATCTGCTCCTGCCTCGTTCGCCAGCCAAGCGGACCCTAACCGTCGGCGGTACTCCCGCATGACCGCTGATCCGTACCAGGACCTGTCGGCGGCAGCGCGACGGCGGACCATTCTCTGGGCGGTGCTGCGCGGTTTCCTGAGCACGACGTTCCTCGTTGTTCTCTACTATGTGCTTCCCCTGGACCAGCCGTTGGGTACCGGCGCAGTGGTGCGGGTGCTGATCGGCCTCGCGGTCTTCGCCGTCATTACGGTGTGGCAGGTCAGAACCATCATTGGCTCTCCCTATCCGGGCATGAAGGCAGTCGAGGCGCTTGGCTTGCTCTTTCCCTTTTACCTGCTGCTGTTCGCCTCGACGTATTTCGTGATGGAACGAGCGTCGGCGGCGAGCTTCACGGAGCCGCTGACTCGCACGGACGCCTTGTACTTCAGTGTGACTGTCTTCTCAACGGTGGGTTTCGGGGACATCGCGCCCAAATCCGAGCCCGCGCGGGTAGTGCTGATCGTCCAGATGCTCGGCGACCTCGCACTGCTGGGCGCCGGCGTGCGGCTCCTGCTCGGGGCCGTACGCCGGGGCAAGGAACGGAGATCCGATGCGGGCGACGATCCTGGCCCGGCCGCCAGCCCGCGATAACTCACCCCACGCGAACCGTGCTGGCCTGCTCGCCGCGCAACTGCTCCACCTCGGCGCGGAGGCGATCGATCTCGGCTTGCTCGTCGTGGCTGGGTTCTGGGCTTGCGGCCGCAGAAGCCGACTTGTCGCCTATGTCCGTCAAGGGTCACCTCCCGCTGGCGCGGGCCTAGTTCGGCCGTCAGCCCGGCGACCGGGTCACTGGTTCATGCTTTGATCCGGCGTTTATCCACCATGTCCGGGGATCATGGAGCTCACCTCATCCGCGCGCCGCCGGATCGGCTGGCGGGCCCCCGTGGCCACGATTCTCATCGTGCTCGGCTGCGTGCTGGCCCCCGTGGCCGTGCTGGGCGTCTGGAGCGCCAACCAGGTCTCCGACACCAGCCGCTACATCGCCAACATCGAGCCTCTCATCCATGATCCGGCGGTCCAGAATGCCCTGACCGACAAGGTCACGAACGAGATCACTAGCCACCTCAACGTGACTGGCCTCACCAACCAGGCCGCCGCCCTGCTAACGGACAAGGGCCTGAACCGGGTCGGCACGCTGCTGCAGAGTTTCGGCCCGTCGATCGCCAGCGCGGTGAACGGGTTCATCCACGACCAGGTAAGCAAGATCGTGACCAGCCCGCAGTTCGCCAACACGTGGATCCAGGTCAACACCGTGGCCCACCAGGCGGTGGTCAAGGCGCTCTCCGGTCAGGGAAACGGCACGGTCAAGATCAGCAACGGGCAGGTTGTCATCGACCTTGGCCCGTTCATCAACATCGTCAAGCAGTCCCTGGTCGCGCGCGGTTTCACGGTGATAAATAGCCTTCCGGCCATCAATCCGACGCTGCCCCTGTTCTCGGCCCGGGAACTGACTAAGGCGCAGAGCGCTTACCGGCTGATCAACGATCTCAAGATCGTGCTGCCGATACTGTCGCTCCTGCTGATCGGCCTGGGGGTATATCTCGCGCGGAGCCACCGGCGCGCGCTGATCGGAGCCGGGCTCGGATTCGCGGCCTCCATGCTCGTGCTCGGAGCCGGCTTGCTGATCTTCCGGAGCATCTACCTGAACAGCATCCCCAACAGCACGCTGCCCAGTGACGCGGCCGCCGTTTTGTTCGATACGCTCGTCCGGTTCATCAGGGCCGCTCTCCGCACCCTTCTGGTAGTGGGCCTGGTCGTCGCCGGCGCCGCCTTCCTCACCGGGCCGTCGACGACGGCGACCTCGATCCGGAAGGCACTGAAATCGGGAATGGAGTGGATCCGGCAACGTGGCGAGCACGCAGGTGTGACCACCGGGCCGGTCGGTACGTGGACCTACGCGCACCGCAAAGGCCTCCGTATCGGGACGGTGGCGCTCGCGGCCCTGATCTTCGTGTTCTGGGGGCGGCCCACGGCCCTCGTGGTCATCCTGATCGCGATCCTGCTGCTGGTAGTTCTCGGCCTGATCGAACTGATCGGCAGGCCGCCCGCCAAACCGGCGACGGCAGATCAGCCGTGATCACGGCCCCGCCCTCGTGCATCGACCTCAAGCCTGCGACCCGTCCGGGCATCATCCCTGCCGGGTGATACACCGTCCGGTGGCTTCCGCCTAACGGTCTTCACTGGCGGTGGTTACAGCCTGATGCGGCCGGCCATCCGCATGGCCGGCCTCATACGGATCGCCGCCTCTGCTTTCCGCTAGTGGGACGTTGCGGTGTCGGGTGCCGGCCGGGGTTCGGCGGGTTCTGCGGTTGGAAGCAGGAACGTGGCGCCCAGGCCAATGAGACCGATGAATGCCAGGACGATCATGGCGATGCCGTAGGAGCGTGTGGCGTCGGCGAGACCGGACACCAGGATGGTGCCGGCGATCGCGGTGCCGAAACACGACCCCAGGTTAGACACGCTGCGTGATACCCCGGATATCTCTCCTTGGAGCTGTTCGGGAAAGGCGGATTGCACCACGTTGACCGACGGGGTGAGCATGACGCCCAGGCCCAGGCCAATGAGGAACAGTCCCGGGGCGAAGTACCAGGCGCCCGGGTGGCCCTTGACCATGGCCACCAGCAACAGGACACCGGCGATGGTCGTCATGAAGCCGCTCATAATGAGCGTTCGCTGCTGGAACCGCTTGGCCAGGCGGCCGGCGGTGAGCGATGACAACAAGATGCCCACGGTGGCCGCGGTGAAGATCACCCCGGTCTGGATGGCGTTGTAATGCCGCACGACCTGCAGATAGGCGGACACCACGAAGGATGAGCCCATGAGCAGCAGCCACTGGACATTCTGGGTGACCAAGGCCAGGTTCGATGTGCGGTTGCGGAACAGGTCGGTGGAGAGCAGCGCCTCTTTACCGGCCCGCTTACGGCTGCGGACCCAGGCGAAGAACCCGGTCAGAACGAGGGCTCCGGCGACGATCAGGACCGCCGTGAGGGCGAGGTTGTTGTCGGCCGCCAGGATCCCAAGCACGACAATCACCAGGCCAGCGGCGGACAGGATCGCGCCCACCGTATCGAACGGGCGTGCCGGGTCCGCCGGGACAGGATCAGTGACGGAGCGGGCCAGAACCAGGATGATCACGATGATGACGGCCTGGAAGACGAACGCCACCCGCCAGCTGATGGCCGTGGTGATCAGGCCTCCGATCAACGGGCCGGTAGCGGCACCGATTCCTCCCATGCCGCTGATCAGGCCGAACGCCCAAGCGCGGGACTTCATGTTGGTAAAGAGCATGGTGGTGAGGATGTACACCGGCGGAATCAGCAGGGCTGTGCCGACCCCCTCGAAAATCGAGTTGCCCAGAATCAGCACGCCGAGTCCGGGAGCCGCCGCGCTGAGCACCGCCCCGACCCCGTAAACGGCCAGCCCCAGCGTGAAGCACCGTTTGCGGCCCACCTTGTCGGTGAGCTTGCCGCACGGGATCATCAGGGCCGCCATGACCAGTAGGAACAGGGTGATGCAGACCTGCACCCCCTGGACCGTGGTGCCCAGGTCGTGGCTGATGTCGGTGATCATGACGTTCATGTTCGAACCCGCGAAGCTGCAGATGAACTGGGCCAGCGCCAGCGGAATCAGCATCTTGCGCAACGACGCGGACATGGTCTGCCGGTCGCCCGGGTCAGTCATGATCGCAACCCGCCGTGGCCTCGGCCGCCCATGCCTGCGTTCCGCAGATGTGAGCCAGGCCTGGTATGCGGATCTGTGGTTTGACCTGCGGGAATGAGCGGTTTCGTGGTGACCGTCGGTGATCTTGTTCCAGGTGGTGCGGGCGGTGGTCTCGGCGATCCGGATGAGGAGCAGGGCGAGCCAGCAGAGGATGACGTGGGCGCGGATGCGCTCTTCTTTGCGGTGGTAGACCGGGCGCAGGTCGATGACCTGCGGAACGCAGGCCATGGTGCGACCGGCCATGATCAGGTTTCGTTCCATATCTGACATGGCAGACCTCTCACGTAGGGTCGTCATTGATTGGCGACAGATCGCGGCGGAACGAGCTGACCCGGTGACGGCGAGCAACCGTGATCGGATCACACCCCAGATACACATACTGCTTGACCAGCCGGGAGTCCCACGCTCCTGCTTCATAGAAGGTCAGCCATTGATGGCCCTGAGGCCACGCCAGGGCCACGCACCTCGCCACTTCGGACACTCGGAGGAAGATCCCGGGGGGCGCCTCAAAGACATCGGTCAGCTGAACCTCAGCCCGGTAGATCGCACGGCGAACAGGGGAAGTCTCCTCAAGCCAGCACAGCAAACTGCGGGCGCTGCCTTCTGATGTAGTCCAGTGACTTCCCTGGCCAAAGTACGGCCAGACGCATGGTGCCACGCGCCATAGCGTCGACATACGGGGCCGACGGGCCGGGACTGGCGGCACCGTCACAGCCTTCATGCATCCTCCCCGAACCCGGTGGAAGCACGACAGGCAAGCTCGCTGCCGCAGCTAACTCAAATCTCAGGCTCCCGCCCGTCCTCGGCATCACCCGTCACGGGCGGTTCGCAGGGCTAGAAACGGCGCAATCACCCAGCGCGGGTGAAGCCAATTTCCTTCTGGATGAGGAGAGTAATGATCACAAAGCGACCGTGAGGATGGTGCCATGAGTAACGATGCGAAAGGCAGTACCGGGCCACAGTTCAGGAGTGCCCCGCTGATGACCAGCGCCGTGCTGGTGGGGGTCGGTACCTTTTTCATCTTCACTGGCCTGGCCGTGGGCGGCTCGCATCTGCTGTCGGCGACGCGGCGGTGGGTGAGGGAGATGGAGGTGCCGCCGAGCGAGCTGGCGAAGATGAAGTATGCGCAAGCCAGAGCCGCGGTGACCGCCGGTACGGCCGCTTGGCAGAACGGGAGCCAGACCCAGGCGGCCGGCGTTTCGTGACCTTTCGCCCTCGCGCGGGCCGCGGTCACCGGTTGACGTCCGGCTCGCTGATGTAACGCTGGTACGCCTTCTCCAGCAGCTCGCAGGCCATCCGCTGCCTTGCCGGTCGTTCCGCACTGGCCGCCTACCTCGACGCGGGAGCCCAGTGTCCGGAAACCTGCCGTAAGCGGATGTCCCCGGTATGCTCGGGACCGAAATCATGGCGTGCATGCGCACAATGGGACCGAAGCCTGCGGGCGGCCACAGCGAAGGAACGCACCCGGAGTCCTCTGCCTGCCTCGCCGCGGGAGGGGATCGGGCAGGTCGAGGGAGGCGGGATGGCGAGGTTCGGTGACCTGGAGGCGGCGATCATGGACGTGGTCTGGGCCGCCGCCGCGCCGGTCCGGGTCCGGCAGGTCTCCGATCAGCTGAACCGGGACCGGCCGCTGGCGTTCAACACGGTGCAGACGGTAATGGAGAACCTGTACTACAAGGGCTGGCTCGAGCGGCGCAAGGACGGCCGGGCCTACCGGTATGAGCCGGCACGGTCCAGGGATGACTACGCGGCCGGGCTGCTGGCCGAGGCGCTGTCGGCGGCCGGGGACCGGACGGCGACGCTGGTACGGCTGGTCGGGGACCTGGAACCGGGCGAGGCGGCCCAGCTGCGTGCGGCGCTGGATGCCGCCATCGACCGGGAGTCCTCGCGGTGAGGATCGCCGCCGCCGCCCTGCTGCTGGCGTACGCGGCGGCCGTGACGGCGGCCGGGACGCGGTGGCTGCCCCGGGCGGCCTGGCCGCAGCGGGCTCCGCGCGCTGGCATCGCGGCCTGGCTGGCCGGCGCGCTGTCGGCCGCCGCGTGCGCGGCGGCTGCCGGGCTGATCCTGGCCATCCCCTGCGCTCATCTCATCACCCACCCGGGCACGCTGCGGGGCTGCCTTTGCCTGCTGCGGGCTCAGTACACCTCGCCGGCCGGAGCCGCGGCCGGGGCCGGGGGGGCGCTGCTCGCGGCGACGGTCCTGGGCCGCGTGACATGGTGTTACGGCGTGGCGGCAGCGGAAGCGAGGCACCGCCGGGCGGTCCACGACGATGTCCTGGCCGTCCTGGCCCGGCCGGGACCGGCCGCGGATGTCCAGGTCATCGACACCGACCGTGCCGCGGTGTACTGCCTGCCGGGCCGGCGCCGGATCGTGCTCACCAGCGGGGCGCTGGCCTGCCTGGATGACGGCCAGCTGGAGGCGGTCCTGGCGCATGAGCGCGCGCACCTGTCGGAACGGCACCACCTGGTGCTCAGGCTGGCCGCCGCCCTGGACAGCGCGTTTGGGGTGATCCGGTTCTTCGCCGTGGCCTCCCGGCAGGTCGGCTACCTGGTCGAGGTGGCCGCTGACGACGCGGCCGTGCGGCGGGCGCCGCGGCTGACCCTGGCCGCGGCGCTCCTGGCCGTGGCGGCGGGCGGGGTCCCGGCCGGCGCGCTCGGGGCAGGCGGCAGCGCCGCGGCGCAGCGCATCAGGCGCCTGATCGACCCGCCGCTGCGGGGCAGCCTGCTGCAGCGGGCCGTGACCTCCGCGGCGCTAGCGGCGGCAGCGGCGCTCGCCATCGCCGTGTTCGCGTTGGCCGCCGTGACCATCAGCCGGTGCCCGCCGGGGCTCTACACCTGGTAAAAGGCCGCCAGGCGCTGGCCGGCGAGCGTGATGATGCTGCCGTTCGCTGCCAGCCCGTTTTTCGCGGTACCGCCATTACCGGGGTGCCTGCCGTGAGAAGGGGTCAGCAACCGAACGCAGCGCAGCCGGCGGCTCCGGCGGCAGCACGCGGCGGTCATCGTGTGCGGACAGTAGTCATGGCCGCTGATGGCGGCGGGTCCGGCAAACAGGACGAGCGGGAGGGCGGTCAGGCGGCGATGGTGAGCAGCCCGGCTCCGGTCCGGGTGCGGCCGAGCCAGGCCGACGCGGCGCCGCGAGGGCTAGCAGCGCGCCAGCGACCTTCAGCCGGGGAAGGCCATGGCGGCGGCGTCAGCCAGCGGCTCGACGAGGCTGGCGACCTGCTCCTGGCCCTGCCGGAAAACGGGTACCGGCGGGAACGCCGCCGCCAGCGATGCGGCCAGCGATACCAGCAGGTGGTGATGACCGCGCTGGCGGGCCCGCTCATGGGCCAGGACTGCGATGAGCTGGGCGTCATCGAGGGCCTCGATCGCCGCCGCGGTGAGCACCACCTGCCGTCCCGCTCCAGGCGGACACCAGGCGGCCGCCATGGGATGGTGCAGGATGACGGCGCCGAGCCGTCCGTCACGGTGCCGGCCAGCGCGAGCCCCCGGCGATGACGGTGGCGGGCCAGGGCAGCCTGGCCAGCGTGCCCGCCACGCACTAGGTGACCCGGCGATCACGCGAGGCCGAGGACGACCCCGGCGCCGGCCAGCGCGGCGCCACCCCGGATGGGCGTAGCTGGCGCGCACCCCCATCACGCAGGTCGCCAGCAGCGTGGCCTGGTCGGCGCCAGAAGCGTCAGGCCGCCGAGAGCCACCGATACGACCGCCGAGCTGGTCAGTGCCAGCCACGCGGCGACCGCCAAGCGCGGCGCCGGGTCCGGCCAGCGCGCCCGCGCCCGCGCCGAGCAGCAGGCCCGTGTATCCGAGCAGGGCGAAGGCGACGATCACGGCGGCGACTCGTCCCGTCCTGCCTGCTCCAGCATAATGCGCAGCTCCTCTGCCTCGGCCGGGTCGATGTGCTCGACGAACCGGCGCAGCGTCGCCAGCCGGTCGGTGCTCGCCGCGAAGGCCTCGCCCATCAGCCCGGCGGTGTAGTCCTCGCGGCTCGCTGTCGCCTGGTACCGGTAAGCGCGCCCGTCCCGCTCGCGGGTCAGCCACCCCTTGCGGAACAGGATCTCCACCACCGTCAGGACCGTGTTGTAGGCGGGCTCGCGCTCCGGCCGGAGCATGTCATGGATCTCCCGTACCAGCACCGGCCGGCCCGCCGACCAGACCCGGTCCATGATCGCGGCCTCCAGCTCGCCGAACCCCCGGACACCCCCACCAGGCATCGGCCGCACCGCAGGACCCCTTCCTGGCCAGCTACCAGCAGTTAGTGCTCGTCGTCCAGACCGCCTGGCCTTAAATGACCTCCGTTAAGGTCCATCCTGCCAGGCAACTGCGCGATCACCCAGGATGCATCACCATCCACCCCGGCAATTCCCTAATTTCCTTAGGAGCCTAAGATATCTTGCCGGGACACAACCTGCACAGGCGACTTGGCAGGGACGCGACTGGGCGGGTGCACGGGCGGAGTAACCGGCAGGGCTCATCTCACGGCCGGGTTCCGGCGGATCCGGGGTGGCAGGCAGACATGAGGACCTACATGGACCTATTCGGCCGGAATGCCGAACTCCGCCGCATCGTCGAGTTCGTCCCCGGCGGGGTGCAAGGGCATGACGGGCTGACGCAAGGCGGTGGCCAGGCCTTTCGCGGGATCGCTAGGCTCGGGCGGGGCGGTCACCCCTGGCGAGAACGGACACGGATGAGCACTCCATCCAGCCGGGGCCGCACACTGCCTCGTCACCACCGGGGACGGCCGATGAGCCGCCTGTTGCGCCGGGCCGGCGCGCTGCTCGGCGCGCTGGCCGTGGCGGGCGCCGCGCTCGCGGTGGCCGCGCCGGCCGCGTCGGCGCACGCCGCGCTGCTGTTCACCTCCCCGGCGGCCGCCTCCGCGGTGCCGGCTCCGCCGGGGCAGATCGTGCTGACCTTCGACGAGCCGGTCACGCTGGCGGGCCCGCCGGTGGTCCTGACGGACGCGGCCAGTCACCGGTTCGCGGTCGGCGCACCCCGGCAGAGCGGACGCCGCGCCGTGGTCACGGTGCCGGTCCCGGGCCGGCTGCCGGACGGGGTGTACACGGTGGCCTGGCAGGCGGTCTCCGCCGACGGGGATCCGGTCAGCGCCGCGTTCACGTTCGCGGTGGGCTCGGCCCCGGCGTCGCTGAGCGCCGCCAGCACGGCGCCGCCGGCCACGCCCGGGCAATGGTGGCTGGCCGCGGCGCGCTGGGTGCTGTTCGCCGCGCTGGCGATGGCGCTGGGCGGCCTGGCCGACCGCGCCCTGGCCCGCCGGTACCCGGTCAGGTCACCGCGCCCGCTGCCGCCGTCGTGGGCGCTGCGCGCCTCACTGGCCGGGCTGGCCGCGGCGGTGCTGCTGGCCGTCCTGCAGCTGGGCGGCGGGAGCCTGACGTCGGGACTGGCCCACCCGTCCGTGTGGCGGCTGCTGTCCAGCGGACCGGGCGCGGTCGCGGCGGCCGAGATCCTCGCGTTCGCCGCCGCGGCGGTGCTGCTGCGGCTGCGCCGCCCGTCCTGGGCCGCGGTGCCGCTGCTGGCGGTGGTGGTCGCGGAGGGGTTCCGTGCCCACCCGCAGAGCATCGCCGGCGCGGGAGGCGTGCTGCTGACCTGGGCGCACCTGCTGCCCGCGGCGCTGTGGGCGGGAATGCTGTTCTACACGGTGCGTGCCGCGATTGCCTGGCGCGCGGACCCGGCCGCGGTACGCGCCCTGGTCCGCCTGTACGCCAGGGCGGCGGCCTGGCTGTTCGTCCTAGTCATCGGGACCGGGATTGTCTCCGCCCTCGTGCTGGTGCCGCTGGGCGACCTGTTCACCACCGGTTACGGGCGCGTGCTGGTGATCAAGGCCGCGCTGGTCGGCCTGGCCGCCGCCTTGGCGCTGACTGGACGGCTGTGGCTGCGGCGCGCGCCGCGGCCGGGCGCCGGGCCGGCGCTGGCGACCAGGCTGGAGTCCGGCACACTGGCAGCGGTGCTCGCGGCCGCCGGCCTGCTGGCCGCGCTGCCCGCGCCCGGCCAGCCGGGCCAGCCGCTGCCGTTCCCGCCGCCGTCCAGCGGACCGGTGGTCCCGGCCGGGGGCCGGGCCGGCGAGGTCGGGATCTACGGCGCCGCCAGCGCCGGGCAGATCGTCCTGTACCTGTTCACCCCCGAAACCGGCAACGAGGTATCCGGCGACGGGACGGCCGGGCAACAGCAGGTCCCGGCGTCGCTGACGCTGGCCGTCCCCGACGGCCGCGCCCGTACGCTGGCGGCGCGCGGCTGCGGCGCGGGCTGCCTGGTCGCGTCCGTCCGGTGGACGGACGGGCCGAACCTGCTCACGATCCGGCCCGACCCGCACGGCTTCACCGGCGGGACCACGACGCTCGACATCCCGTGGCCGCCACGGCCCGGCGGCACGCTGCTGCGCCGGGTCGCCGCCGTCCTGCGGGCCACCCCCCGCCTGACCGTGCACGAGCGGGTGACCAGCGACACCACCTTGGGACCTGGTACCCCGGACCAGGCCACGCTCAGCGGCTCCCAGTTCCTTGCGACCGAGCCGTACGAAGCTGGAATCGCCCCGGTCGTGATCCAGTTCCCGGCGGCCGGCGGTCAGGTCCTGCTGCTCGGCTATCCGGCACAGAACATCTGGATCAGGCTCACCGTCGGCCGGGGAGACAGGATCACCGCCGAGACCCTGGCCGACCCCGGCCATCTCATCACCCGCACCTACACCTACCAGGAGAAATGAAGCCAGCGACGAGACACGCCGCAGTGGTCGCTGCCCCGGCCGTCATGCTCGGCACCGCCGAGGTCGGTGTCTCGCACCTGACCAGCTCCGGGGCCACCGGCCTGCCGGTCATCGGCCAGGTGATCTCCGCCGCGCAGCGTCCGCGCGGCCCCCGACGTCTCCGGCACCACTGTGGCCGGCCGGCGCCCGGACACAGCGAGCCGCCTATTACCAGCTACCCGATCCCGCCCATGATCCTCCTTCAGCTCCGGCCGCAGCCCGCAGGTTATAACCTATCTACCTTAGGTCATTAAGCGGCAGGTCATTTGGTCATGGGATCGTGGAGGGTCGATGTCTAAACGCGTGCAGCAAAAGCAGGACCGGAAGGCCAAGATCGAGGCGATGCGGGCGCGGCAGCGCGCCCAGGAGCGGCGCAGGCGGCTGATCTGGTTCGGCGGCGGCGGCGTCGTCATCGTGGGCGTGGCGGTGGCGGTTGTCATTGCCGTGGTTTCCTCGAGCCACGGCGGAGGCGTGACCACTTCGAGCGAGGTGATACCGCCCGCCGTCACCGGGCAGACGACCGTGCAGGCTCGCGCCGTCGCCGCGCCGAATACCACCGGGATCAGCGGGGTCGTCGCCTACGACACCACCGGGTACCCGGCCGACAGCAGCAACGGCCCGGCGAGCGGGGCGCTGTCCCATGAGCACGTCACCGGGCCGGTCCGGTACTCGGTCACCCCGCCGGTCGGCGGCCAGCACAACGCGGTATGGATGACCTGCGGCGTCTACGACAAGCCGGTACCTACCGAGCGCGCGGTGCACAACCTGGAGCACGGCGCGGTCTGGATCACCTACCAGCCGTCGCTGCCGTCGTCCGAGGTCAGCAGGCTCCGCGCGTTCTTCGGCCGGCAGAGCGTCCTGTCCCCAGGCGGCTCCGGTGGCTCGCGGTACATCGACCTGACCCCCTACCCCGGGCTCCCGGCCCCGATCGTGGTCAGCTCGTGGGGATTCCAGCTCCGCCTCAGCTCGCCCGCCGACCCGCGGCTGCAGCAGTTCGTGGACAAGTTCCGCGCCTCCCAGAAGTACACCCCGGAATACGGGTCACCGTGCACCGGCGGCACCGGCACCCCGCTTCAGCAGTAACCGTGCGCCGCGGCCCGTCGGCCGGAGGCCCGTTCCGGTCAGCCGTCGCCGGCCGGGCCGGGCTTGCGCGCGGCCAGTCGTTCGGTCAGTCCGAGCCGGAACCGCTCGCGACGCTCGACCTCGAACCCCTCGGCCTGCACGTGGCGCAGCGGCCGGCGCAGGAAGTGCTCGCCCTGCAGCGGCACGGTGACCAGGTCCAGTGCCCGCTGGATCACCCGCACCGGCCAGGCGCTCCCGGCGACGTGGTCGGCCAGCAGCAGCAGGCCGCCGGGGCGCAGGACCCGGCTCATCTCGGCCACCGCCAGGCGGTCGTCCGGGACGGCGCACAGCGAGAACGTGCAGACCACGGTGTCGAAGCAGGCGTCGGGGAAGGGCAGCGCCAGGGCATCGGCCTGGCGCAGGTCCACCGCGCGGCCGAGCTCCCCGGCCCGCTGGCGGGCGATGGCGAGCATGGCGGGGCTGAGGTCGATGCCGGCCAGCCTCACCTGCTCGCCGTACAGGGGCAGGTTCAGGCCGGTGCCGATGGCTACCTCCAGGGTGTCCCCGGTGGCCCGCCCGCAGATCCAGGACCGGCTGTCCGCGAACAGCACCCGGTCGAAGAACCCCATCTGCTTGTCGTACGACGCCGAATGCCTGTCCCAGTAGCGACGCCACCGGTCACGGCTGCGTTGTCTGGCCAGCATCACCTGAACCTTCCCGTGTCCGAGGAGCCGCGGGCCCCTACAGCATGGGCGGTCTCCCCCGGTGACACCGATACTAGGCCAGGCTTGCGGCGGATCCAGGATCTGCTCACCGCGCGCCTGCAGAAGTTCGGCAGGCGTGAGCACCTGACCGTGAACTGGCAGGACCGCCACGGCTGGGGCACGCGCCACGGCCCGTTCGGAAGATATTCATGCCGAACGGGCCGGGTCACTCGCCCGCCTGAGGGGTGAATGCCGCGAGCAGGGTCGCGGTGATCAGCCTGGCCGCGTTGCCGGCGTCGATCCGCCCGGCGGCGGTGTCCTCGGCGGTGGCATGTATGAGGCTGTAGGCGGTGGTGATCAGCCATTGCTGTGGCATGTCGCGGCGGAAGGTCCCTGCGCGCTGTCCTTGCAGGATCGCGTCGGGCCCGGTGCACCGTCCGGACCAGGACGGCATCGACCAGGTCGGCCCGGGTCCTGAAGTGCCCGTACAGGGTGATCCGGCCGATCCCCGTGGCGGCGATCCCGGCGACGTCACGTGGCCCGCTTCCATGCCGGCCCGCCCGGGCGGCACCACTAGGCTTGGATCCTGTTCGGCGGTGGCAAAGGCGACTGCACCGGCACCGGATTCGCCCGGCTCCAGGCGATGCTGGTACTGGCCACGGTTCTCGGCGCTCAGGAAGACATCACCTCAGCTCGGCGATGACGCGCGAGCATGGCCTTCTCGACGTGTGGACGATCACGTTATCCGGGCCTTGTGCCGCCGGCATACCTGACCCGCAGGTGCTGCGCGCAGGCGCGGCTTCCCGGCCGCCGTTCCCTAACGCCAACACCGGTACGTGCCGGGTAGCCTCCCTGAAGGCCTAACCAACTTAGGTATTGAGGTATCGTTCCATACGTCAATGAGCCGGCCCGCGCCGCGGATTCCTGACGGGTGACTGCCGTCTGCTGAGCGCACGTGGCCAGCCAGCCCGGGGAGGACCTGCCATGATCGCTAGCCATCACCCCACGAGGACCGTCCGCGGGGATTTTGAGCTCCTCAGCCATGATCTGGCCGCGGTGTACGGCACGCTCAGCGAGATCACGACCGTCTGGCGGCGGGCACACCAGGACTGGCCCGAGCTGCCGCTCCGCCTCCCCCTTCAGTTGCAGGACGCGACGCGACAGCTCACGGTATCGGCACAGGCGCTCGTTGATGCCGGCCCTGGCCAGCCGCCGGAGGCGGCGTTCGGGCTGGCCCGGCGGCTGTCGGCGCTCCGGAACGACATCAGGGTGGCCCAGGCCCTCACCCGCGAGTCCGGGATCGGCGTGGGGGACGCAGCGCTGTGGGACCATCTCGGCGAGCCGTTGCGCCGGGCCGGCAACCGGCTGCTATTGCTGATCGTGCAGCTGGCCAGGATCAGGGGAATGGTCGCTGAGCGGGCCAGACGGAGAACTTTCCGAGCCGGACCAGGCCGTGCTCGTCATCCAGCTCGGCTAGGACGCCGCTCCGCATCCCCGGATCCGACGTGCGGGCGTCCGATGTCGCGTCCATGAACCCGGCCCGCCGCTCTTGCGGGGGCCCTTCCCTTTGAGGTGATTCCACAGGTGAATCAGATGGACCGCCGCGCCGTCCTGCGATCAGGGCTGGCCGTGGCCGCCGTGGGCGCTGTGGGCGGCGCCGGCGGGTGCACCGCCAGGCCGGCTGCGTCTCCGGCCCGGCACGGCCTGATCGGACCGGACAGCCCCCGTGTCGCCGCCGCCGAGGCGGCCCGCCACGCCACCGGCGGTACTGCGCTGGCCGGTGCGGATCCGGTGGCCGGACGGGTGGACCTGGGCGGACTGGTCGTAGAGACCTGGAGCTACAGCGGGCAGATCCCGGGGCCGGAGATCCGGGTGCGCAAGGGCCAGGTCATCCGGGCCCTGGTGGCCAACCAGTTGCCGGTCCCGACAACTGTGCACTGGCACGGCGTGGCCCTCCGCAACAACATGGACGGCGTGCCGGACATGACCCAGCGGCCCATCCCGGCGGGCCGGGAGTTCACCTACCAGTTCGGGGTCACCGAGCCGGGCACCTACTGGTACCACCCCCACGTGGGGGTCCAGCTCGACCGGGGCCTGTACGGGCCGCTGATCATCGAAGATCCCGCCGAGCCCGGCGCCTACGACCACGACTGGACCGTGGTCCTGGACGACTGGATTGACGGCACCGGGTACACCCCGGACCAGGTGCTGGCCAGCTTGAGGCAGGGTGTGGGCGGCATGGCCATGGCGGCCTCGCCCTCGCCCATGATGAGCAGCATGAGCGGGATGAGCATGTCGGCTGCTTCCCCCTCGCCGTCCATGACCGGCATGGACGGGATGAGCGGCGGGCCGAGCCCCGCTCCGGCGTCCTCGACGGGAGGGCCCACCGGGCCGAGCCCGGTCCTGTCCGGCGCCCGTAGCCGGCTGCTCGGCGGCGACGCCGGCGATGTCCGCTACCCCTACTACCTGATCAACGGCCGCATCCGCCAGGCGCCGCGGACGTTTACCGCCCGCCCCGGGCAGCGGGCACGGATCCGGTTCATCAACGCCGCCGCCGACACCGCCTTCCGCGTCGCCCTGGGCGGGCATACGATGACCGTCACCCACACCGACGGCTATCCCGTCACCCCGGTGCGCGCGGGCGCGCTGCTGATCGGGATGGGCGAACGCTACGACGTCCAGGTCACGCTGGCCCGCGGGGTGTTCCCGCTGACCGCGCTGGCCGAGGGAAAGAACGCCACCGCCCTGGCCCTGGTCCGGACCGGATTCGGCGAGAAGCCGCCCGCCACCGTCCGCCCGGCCGAACTGAGCGGAGTCCTGGCCAGTTACGCCATGCTGCGCCCGGCGGCATCGGTCCGGCTGCCGGCCAGGCAGCCCGACGTCACCCACCGGCTGCAGCTCACCGGCGGGATGTCCCGCTACGACTGGGGCATCAACGGCCGGTCCTTCGACATGTCCCGGCCCGGAGCGCTGCAGTTCCCCATGCGCGAGGGCCAGCGGGTCCGGGTGATCTTCACCAACGCCACCACGATGTACCACCCCATGCACATCCACGGGCACACCTTCCAGGTCGGCCCGGACGGGCCGCGCAAGGACACCGTGATCGTACGGCCCGGCCAGACAGTGGCCTGCGACTTCGATGCCGGCAACCCGGGCCAGTGGATGGCGCACTGCCACAACCTCTACCACGCACCGCAGGGCGGCATGATGGCCGTGCTCAGCTACCAGGCCTGACGTGCTACCCGGAAGGTTCCCCCGAACGGGGGCATGGGCCTGCTGGCTATCGTATGGCGCTGACTGCCGGCGTTTGTATCAGTTCACTTGATCATGAGCTCTGCCTATCAGGAGAGCACTGACGGGTTGCCGCCTGGTTCGGCCGGACGAGGCGTGATCCCGGCCCGGGGAGCTATTGTCAAGACCTGTTGATCAAGATCTTTAGGGCTAGATCGTGAGCAACGCGGAGCGGGCAGGGGGTCACCCGGTCCACGCTGCCTGGCCTGAGATCCAGGTCTGGTTGACTCGCGTGGCGGGTACGAAGGGGTCGCCGTCGCATATGGCGAGGTCGGCGGGCTCGCCTGGCTGCAGGCCGCCGGATGCGGGTGCTTGCAGGGATGCGGTCGCGTTGACGGTGGCGGCGCGGACGGCTTCCTGGCGGGTGAGCGCCTGACCTGGCTGCAGTTCCTGGCCGTCTGGGAGCTGCCGGTCGACGGCGGCGCGCAGGTTGGCCAGCGGGTCGAGGGGTCCGCTGGGGTAGTCCGAGCTGAGTACCAGCGGCACCCCGGCCCGCTGCAGCAGTCGGCCGCCGAGCAAGGTGGCGTAGCGGTCCACCCGCAGCCGTCGCAGCATGTCGCCGTAGCGGGGGATGAAGCCGGGCTGGTAGGACACGGTGGCCCCGCTGGCCGCGACGCGGTCGGCGGTCGCGGGATCGAGCAGCATCAGGTGATCGATCGTGGCAAGGGCCGGCGGCACGCCCACCCGCTGCTGCAGCAGCCGGGCGGCCTGCTCGCCGGCCAGGTTGCCGAGCGCGTGGATGCGCAGGCGGATCCCGGCCCCGGCGTAGGCGTCGATCAGGCTGGCCAGCTCGCCGTCGGTGTAGCGCAGGTAGGGGGCGTGCACGTGAGCGGGGCGGATGACGAGCTTGCGGCGCAGGCCCTCGCGCAGCGGGCCGGGGCCGCGCAGCCGCCGCGACTCGGCGACGGCGCCGGCCAGCATGCCCGCGGCGGCCCGCGATGGCAGCCGGATCGCGCACCGGTCGCCGCCGTCGGCGAACAGCTTGACCTCGCGGCCGGAGTCACCGTAGGGACCTTCGGGCGCGCTGTCCGGGCCGGGCGCGCGGCTGTGCATCCCGGCCGCCCACGACAGCCGCAGCGGGGTGGCGGCGCGCAGGGCGAGTATCCGCTCGTGCCAGCCGGGCGGCACGTACGGATCGTGCGCGTGGGTGATGCCCAGGCCCAGGCAGCGCCGGGCCTCCGCGGCCAGGACCGCATCGGCGCCATCGCCGGTGTGGGTCTCGGTATCGGCGAGCGCGCGCTGCAGGGCGATCCCGAACGCCGCCTCCCACAGCTCGCCGGTGGGCCGGCCGCGCCGGTCGCGGGTGATGTCGTCGCGGTGTTCGCGGGCGGGGGCCGGGTCCGGCAGGTGCGCTGCGGCCAGGCCGGCCGATGAGACCGCGCCGCGGTGCATGTCCGCGGTGCTGATCAGGATCTGGCGGCCGGGGGCTGCCTCGTCCAGCTCGCGGGCGGTCGGCAGCCTGCCTTCCTGCCACCTCCAGCGCGCCGCGTTCCAGAACAGCAGCCACGGCGCGGCCGGCTCGGCGGCGGCCGCCGCGCGAACCGCATCCAGGGCGTCGGCCAGGCCGCGCGAGCTCCAGGCGTCGCCGCCGCGGGGAACCAGGCGGCCTGGGTCAGGTGCAGGTGCACGTCGGTGAAGCCGGGCAGCACATGGCATCCGGGGAGGTCCAGTACCTCGTCAGCGGCGGGTGGTGAGCCCGGCCCGCCGGTGGCCGCGATCCGGTCGCCGTCCACCAGCAGCCAGCCCGGCTGCGGCGCGCAGGCCGGGCCGACCCACATGGTGGCGCCGGTAATCAGCCGCAGGCTCACCTCAGTTGCCGCCTTTGTTCCCGGGGCTGGCGGTAGCGTCGCGGGGGCCGCCGGGCTCTCGCCGGGCCGCGGCCAGCAGCTTGCGGCCGCGGAAGGCGAGCGAGAACCCGACCATGAAGATCATCATGAGGGCCATCATGAGGGTCATTGCGGAGGTCATGCCGTGTGCCATCGCGGAATCCTTCCCAGGTTAGATCACTGTTCTCGAAGTGATCATCGCTCTCCTTATCTCAGGAGTGCACGAGGGCACCGCTCTTGTCAAGAGCAATGCTCGCAAAGTTTGCGATGCTCACACTTGTATGGCATGCTGGCTGGCATGAGCACCCCCGCGGGAGCCGGCTCCCCGCCCGCGACCCGCCGGGCCCGGCAGCGCCAGGCGGCCGTCGCCGAGATCAAGGCACTGGCGCGGCGGCAGCTCGCCGAGCACGGTACCGGCGCGGTCAGCCTGCGCGCCATCGCCCGGGAGATGGGCACCGCCTCCTCGGCCCTGTACCGGTATTTCGCCAGCCACGACGAGCTGATCGGCGTGCTGTGCGCCGACGCCTACGACTCGGTCGCCGATGCCATGGCCGCCGCCCGCGACGCGCTGCCGCCCGGTGAGTACGCCGGGCGGTGGCGGGCGGTCTGCGACGCCTACCGCCGGTGGTCCCTGGGCAACCCGGCCGACTTCGCCCTGATCTTCGGCACGCCGGTGCCCGGCTACCGCGCGCCCGGCCAGGTCACCGGGCCCGCAGCGAGCCGGTTCACGGCGGTCCCGCTCGACGTCTTCACCGCGGCCGTCGCCGCGGGCGCCGCCGACCCCGCGCGCACCCAGATGCCGCCCGACCTGCCGGCCGGGGACCTCCTGCAGGACCTGCTCGGCCGCAGCCGGCTCAGCCACGCCACCCACCTGGCCGCGATCACCGTCAGCGCGTGGGCCTCGATTCTCGGCTACCTCATCACCGAGATCTTCGGCAGCCTGCCCCAGCTCACCACAGACCCCGGCCGGCTCTGGGAGGCGCACCTGCGCACCGTGATGCTCGGCATGGGATTCGACCCCGCCGTCGTCGGTTCCCCGCCAGGCCAGCTGGCTGACGCCTAGATCTGACCCCAGCCCCGGGCCGCCGGCGTGCATGGTACGCCGCGCTCTGCCCCCCGGAAGAAGAACCAGGCGGCCGCGGAGCTGGTCTGGTCGCCTGGGTCGTTCGACGAGCTGCCCGCAATCGAAACGGGCTCCAGCGCGGACGAGCGCGACCAGGCGGGGGGCGTTCACGGCACGCCAGCGGGCTTGCGCTGACTCGATGAGCTTGAACGCCATCGCCAGGCCCGCAGCCCGCGAGCCGGGCCCCTTTGGTGACCTAGGTCCGGTGCCTTACCGTCGCGAACGTCGACTCGATCAGGTTCTCGTGCGCAGATGTACCCAGTGGTCCGCCGGGTAGTCGTAGAACGCCAGCAGCTCCCCGGCGTCGCCGGCCAGGCGTAACTGATAGGTATAGCATCCGTACATCCCGCAAACCTGCGGGGCTGCCAGCCCCAGGACCACTGCGCAGGCCAGGTACATATGTTCCGATTTTGGAACCCTATTGGCTCAGCGCAGGGCAGATATAGACGTAGTCCACCGCCAGGATTTTGCTGACGACCGGGACGTTGACGTTCAGGTGCGCCTGCGCAGCCTGCATGAGCCTGCGGTTCGGCTGGCTGTGATTCCAGTTATGCGAGACCGGGAACGACCGCTCGACGGCAAAGAAACGGCTGAGGTCGGCGCGGAAATCACCCGGCAGGCAAACGTTGCTGTATGGCCAGTAGATTTCCTTATGCCGGTGGGCAAAATTCTGGTAGGTGACGATGAACTTCCCGCCGTCGTTCAGCAGGCTCGCGATCTCGGCGAATTTCTGCGACTGGAACCGGCCGACGTACTCGAACATGCCCTGCGCGACGATCACGTCGAACGTCTTGCCGCCGAAGGCGATCGGCGCCTCGATGATGTCGGTCTCGATCAGGTTCGACGCGGGCTCCTGGATAGCGATGTCGATGCCGTGGTAGCGCACCCCCCGCTGGCATGAGCTGAGCCAGCGTCGCGGGACCGCATCCCACGTCGAGCAGGTCGCACTGCCGTCCACGGGTGACGCTACGGACGGTCCGCGCCACCTTCCGCATCCGGAAGTGCGGCTCGGCGAACTTGAGGTTCTCGGTCCCCCAGAAATCCCGCTTGTAATACCGGGGTTCGGCTTCCGCCCGGCGCTGCCCGCCGTTCTGCTTCGCAAGCGCGTAGTCATCCCACCGTGCACTCCCCTCAGTCCCGCTCCCCGCCCAGGAACATCCCGGCGCCAGGCTAACGAACGGGCTCATCTCCCAAAGAAACACCGGCATCACGGGCAGCCCGCGCCATCATCCCGCAACCCGCCAGCCCCGGCAGGCGCAGCACCACAACAGGCCCCAGGCCCCAGCCAGTTACGGCGCCGCACCCCCGCCCCGAATTTTCTCGCGGATGCGACCACCCCCCGGGGTGACCAGGCTAACGATCTCATAAGCCGCACCTGGGATTGGCCGAGGCCAGTCTCACCATGCTCCGCCGCAGGTCAAACCCCAGATGGAGGCTGCCGTACTAGGCTTGGTTCATTGGCGGGCGCGGCATCTCGGCCGTGGCCAGCTCCGATGCACCCTCTGTTCCGGCATTCATCGCCGGCCTCGGCATCGCGCCTTGAGCCAGGCTGGACAGAGCCGATGCCATGGGGCGATCGGCTCGCATGGCGGCTGAGGGCATCTCGCCGGTCGCTGCCATGCCGGCGGCTGCCGGTACCCTGTCGGCTACCTTGACGACTCCGCTTTGCCGGTCCGTCATGGCTTTGTGATAGGCCGCGATCTTGTCCTGCTCATCGGATGACAGTCCTGTCGTTGCATCGGACATCTCTCATTCCTCCCTCCTGATAGCTCTACCCGTACCGCTTGTGCCAGACCGCGCTGTCGGTCCCGACCACGAACAGGTCCAGTTCGTGAGCGGCCCAGGAGACCGGGTTGCCGACGTCCATGCAGGTACCGCCGAGGGACTCCCAGCCGCCCCACTGGCTGCCGTCCCACCATCGGTGCCAGAGCGCCGAGTCCGTGCCGGTACCGACGATGTCGATCCGGTTCGGGCCCCAGCAGACCGCCTTGGGTGGCGAGGTCAAGATGCCGCCGAGGGACTCCCAGCCGCCCCACTGGCTGCCGTTCCACCACTTGTGCCACAGCCCGTGATCGGTCCCGAGCACAAAAAGGTCGAGGCGGTTCGGCCCCCACGAGACGGCGGTTACCCCGGACATCACCGATCCGCCGAGGGACTCCCACCCGCCCCATTGGTTGCCGTCCCACCATCTGTGCCAGACCGCGTTGTCCGTCCCGACTGCGAACAGATCGATCCGGTTCGGGCCCCAGCAGACGGCGCTTACCTCGGACATGACCGATCCGCCCAGGGACTCCCAGCCACCCCATTGGGCGCCATCCCACCAGCGGTGCCAGACGGCGTTGTCGGTGCCGCGTCCGAAGATGTCGAGGCGATTCGGGCCCCAGGAAACCACGGTGGGCGTCGTGGTGAGGATTCCGCCCAGTGACTCCCAGCCACCCCACGCATTGCCGTCCCACCAGCGGTGCCACAGGCCATGGTCCTGGCCGAGGCCGAACACGTCGAGCCGGTTGGGTAGCCATGACGCCACGCACGGCGGTGAGGTCAACACCCCGCCGAGCGATTCCCAGCCGCCCCAGTTGGCGCCGCCATCCCACCAGCGGTGCCAGAGCGCATGGTCCTGACCGAGCGCGAACAGGTCGATGCGTCGCGGTCCCCACGAGACCGTCGCCGGCGGCGAGGTGACCACCCCGCCCAGCGACTCCCAGCCGGTCCAGAACAACGGAATCTCGGTCGCGTTGCTGCCCTGGATGCGGACACCGACGAGGACCGAGTTGTCCGTGTACCTGTCCTCGACCACCGTCTGCTTGTGGTTGGTAGTAGCCAGGACCCGGTAGTCGCCGTCCGGCACACCGTCGATGATGATGAACTGGCACGGCAGGCTACCCACATAGACATCGGACCAGCCGGCGCTCACGCCCTGGTCGCTACACGTGTACCGGCCTTGCTGCGGTCCCCAGGGATCGATGTGCTCGATGTCCATCAAGCAGAATGCCTGCTTGTAACCGGGTTGTACCTGCTGCTCGTTTGTGTCGAGCAGAAAGTATTCATTGAAGTCCCTGAGGTGGTAATGATGGTGCGATTGCGACCAGACGAAAATGTCGGGTCGGCTCTGCGGGGAACCGATGTGGAGGTCTGCATCGCCAGCGTTGTGACTCAGGAAGTCGAAATGAAGGAGCTTGTGCTGCCCGACTGTTACGCAACCGTCCTCGACGGAGCCATCGTTCGCCGTGAAGGTTTCTGTGTCGATGAAGAAACTGCGGATAATAGTTACGAGGTCTGCGCCCATGGCATACTCCCCCTCCATGCCAGGATGGCACTTTCTGATGGTCCTTCTATGGAAATAACAGGCGCCTCATCCGTGGAATATTTTCGCATGCGCCAGTTCGGCGCCGTTGAATACGGGAAAGCATAACGCGGGAGGCATCACCAGTCCACGGGCGTGCTGGCAGCTCATGTAGCTCCCGGCCGGAGGCCAGTGTCATGTCAGACCGAGACCTCGGCGCCGGTGTCGACCCAGCTCCATGAGGCGCCGTCCCAGTACCGCTCCCACAGTTTGGCGTCATTTCCCGCCACCCACAGATTGATGCGCAGGTCATCGGTTGCGACATCCTCGACGTGCCCGCGCGAAATCGCGGCGGGCTTGTTGCGGATGTCCAGCCCGGTGTCCACCCAGGCCCAGGCGGCGCCGTTCCAGTAGCGTTCCCACAGGTGGATGTCGAAGTGCCGGTGCGGGGTCGGTCCGCCGGAGGCGGTGGTGTGAAGCACCGGGACGAACAGATTGATCCGGACGGCGGCGGGGTCGACGGTGCCGGTGTTGCCGCGCACGATCGCCAAGGGTTCGCCGACGGCGGGTTTACCCGTGTCGACCCAGGTCCAGGTCGCGCCGTCCCAGTACCGCTCCCAGAGTTGGCCGTCGGTTCCTTCCGCGAACAGGTTGATCCGGACGTCGCCGCCGTCGGCGCTCCACCGGTTGCCTCGCAGAATGGCGGTGACGCGCCCGCGGATGCCCTTGCCGGTGTCGACCCAGGTCCAGGCGGCGCCGTCCCAGTAGCGTTCCCATAGGTGTCCGTCGGTGCCGCGCACGAACAGGTTGATCCGGACGCCGACCGCATCCGGGCTCCCGGAGCTGCCGCGAATCAATGCGACGGGGTCGTGGCTGACGGCCTTGCCGGTGTCCACCCAGGTCCAGGCCGCGCCGTCCCAGTACCGCTCCCACAGGTTGCCGTCGGCCCCGCGGACGAACAGGTTGATCCGCAGGTCGTCGGCGGCGACATCTTCGGCATCTCCGCGGACCACGGCGATCGGGTCGCCGGAGACGGCCTTGCCGGTGTCTACCCAGGTCCAGGCGGCACCATCCCAGTACCGCTCCCACAGGTTGCCGTCGAGTCCGCGGACGAAGAGGTTCACCCGTAGGTCAGCTGCGCCGGGCGATCCGACATTGCCGCGGGCCAGGACTAGCGGCTCGCCGTCGACCTCCTTGCCGGTGTCGACCCAGGTCCAGGCGGCGCCGTCCCAGTACCGTTCCCAGAGCTTCCGGTCTGTTCCCTGCACGAACAGGTTAATCCGGATGTCGTCAGCGGCCACGTCCTCGACGTCGCCCCTGACTAGCGCGACCGCGCGGCCGAAGACGGCCTTGCCGGTGTCCGACCAGGTCCAGGTCGCGCCGTCCCAGTACCGCTCCCACAGGTTGCCGTCCTTGCGGCGGACGAACAGGTTAATCCGCACGTTCGCGGCGTCGGGGCTGCCGGTGTTTCCCCGCACGATCACGGTGGGCTGCGCCATGGTGCGGCGCTGCCATTGGGCCCAGATGTGATCGATGTAGCTGTGCCACGGATAGAAGATCGGCGCCAGCGGCGAGCTGAAGGTGGCCATCGTGCCGCCGACGGTGTTGTGGACGGTGCCGTGGTATGAGGTGCCGATCGCACGGCCCAGCTCCGCGGTGGTCTTGAACTGGCCCAGGGCGGTGTAGCCGAACACGGGCGCAACGTCGGTTCCGCCCGCCATCGTTGTCCAGGTCGGCGGCGTGACATTGGGGTTCGCGTTGACGGTTCCGGCAGTCAGTTCGGGGGGAATCGGCGTGTCGGAGGGCCAGTACGGGATCGGCGATTCGGCGTCCATGCCCTGGCTGCCCAGATAGTCCTCCAGCCAGCGAACGAAATACCGGTGCCAGACCAGGAAGTGCTCATCGCTCCCGGTACCGTGCGCCGAATGCCAGGCGAGGTGATCCGCGACCGCCCCCGTTGTCGTGACAAAGCCCGAGTGGAGGCCTGCATACTGCTGGTTCTGAGCCGACGAGAATTCGTGGATATTCCTCCGAAGCGGAATCATCGGTCCCCCCTAATCTGTTTCCATCCTCAGTAAGACGGAGCCCATCCTCGGGCGCCTTGATACATGCCCGCCAGATCGCGCATCTCCGAGGAGAGACACACAGGCATGGCCAGCGAGCCCATACGCAGCGAATAAGCACCAATCGCTCTCCCTGGCACCCGGTCTCCTAAGGACGATAGGTTTGTGAGTCACAGCCGATGACCCAGCTCGTGTGAGGGAGGCCGGGACACGATGAGCAGCGGCATTGGCCAGCCGGTGATGTCGGGCCCGCTGGTCCTGGCCGTGCCCGTCGCGCTGGCGGCCGGCGTGGTCACGTTCATCTCGCCGTGCTGCCTGCCGCTCGTTCCCGGTTACCTGTCCTACCCGGCCAGCCGGCGCCGGACGTCTCGGGCCCGGCTCTCGGCGGCGGGAGGCTGCGCCTGGCCAGCCTGCGCGGCCAGGTGGTCGTGGTGAACTTCTGGGCGGCATGGTGCGCGCCGTGCCGGGGCGAGGCACCGGCGCTGGCGGCGCTCTCGCAGGAGTGCCTGCCTCTGGGAGTGCGGTTCGTCGGCGTGGACGAGCGGGACGACCGGTCTGCCGCGCAGGCGTTCGAGCGGAGCTTCGGGATCGACTACCCGAGCCTGTCCTACCCGGCCAGCGAGATCGTGCTGGCGTTCCACGGCGCCGTGCAACCGCAGGCGATCCCGAGCACGCTGGTGATCGACCGGCAGGGGCGGATCGCCGCCGAGATAGTCGGCGCCAGCACGTACTCCAGGCTGAAGGCCCTGCTCGGACGTGTGACTGGCGGCAACTGCTGAGGCCGCAGCCAGTCCGCAGAGATCGCCCAGATGAGCACCTGGCTGGCCCTGGTACGGCGACGCTGACTGCTGACCGGGCGCGGTGCCTGCGGGCCGGGTTGCCTGTCCTGGCTTGTCTGGCCCTTGCTCTGCGTCACGACAGATGGCCGTGGCCGGCGGCGGGGCCAGGACCAGCCGCGAGACCTAAGCAAGGTAGGTTGTACGTCGGCGAATCCGTGACAGTCATGAGGCAGCATTGATGAGCGCAGGAACGCCGTGAGCGGCGGAGTCGGGCATCTGGCCGGGTCAGGGCCGGGCGCGCGCGAGCCAGGGCGCCCCGGCCCGCGCGCCTGCGGTGGAGGCGGCGCGCCGTGACCGGGTTCGCGGCGGCGCTTGCGCTGCTCGGAGTAGTGGTGCTCATCCTGATCGGCCTTTACGCGGCGGGGCGGCTGGTGGCGGTGGCCCGCCCGACCCAGCCTGCTATGCCGTTCGCCGGCGGGCTGGCGCCCGCCGAGCACGCGGTGAGCCGTTACCACGTGCGCTGGTACGCGATCACGATGCTGTTCCTGGCCTTCGACATGGAGATGATCTTCATGTACCCGTGGACGCTGGTTATCTCGGCCGTGGGTCCGAGTGCCGTGATTGAGATGTTCACGTTCCTGGCCGTGCTGCTGGCGGGTGTGGTCTATGCGTGGCGGGAAGGCGCGCTGCGATGGACTTGACCGGGGCGCTGCTGCGGGCTGGCGCGGCCCGGCCGCATGTGCTGGTCGCGACCATGCCGGGTGCGACCGCGGTCCGGCTGGCGGCCGAGGAGCAGTTGCGCCGCCGGGGCTGGCCGGCGGCGATGACGCCGGCTGATGCCGACATCCTGCTCGTTGCCGGGGACGCCGTTGCGCCGCTCGCGGAGGTGGTGGAGGCCACCTGGCAGGCCATGCCCGCGCCGCGCGCCCGGGCGGCGGCGGCCCATCCTGGTGAGGTCACGGCGGCCCTGGAGGCGTCCCGGGTCCGGCTTGGTGACCGTACTGCCCAGCAGGCCCTTGCGGCGACGGGCCCCCGCCTCGGGCCGCTGCGTCACCGCGGCCCGGACGGTCACAGGCCTGATGCTGACACCGGCCGCCACGGTCACGACTCGGGCGGCGGAGACCACGATCACGGCCATGGGGATGGAGATCACGCCCAAGGGGGCGGCGCAGGTCAGAAGGATGAGAGCGAGGGACACGGCCACGGGGGCATGAATCACGGTCGCGAAGCCGGCGGCGGCCCCGGCCATGGGGGCGGGGGCCACGATCATGCGGCGGGTGGCATGGAGATACCGGGTGGCCTGCCCATGGCTGACCGGGGTGATGACCGTGACGGCCTGCGGCTGGATCAGCTGCATCTGCCGCTGGGCCCGGTGCTGCCGGACTGGCCTGCCGGGCTGGTGCTGCGGGTCACGCTGCAGGGGGATGTGATCCAGGAGGCTGAGCCGGAGGTTCTCGGCGGGGGCGGGGACTCGTTCTGGGATGAGCCGTGGCGGCGGGCAGCGGCCGGGGAGCATGTCAGGACCGCTGCGGCGGCGCGGCGAGCCGCCGCCTCTAACCTGGACAGCCTGGGCCGGTTCCTGGCCGTGGCGGGCTGGGATGCGGCGGCCGTGGCAGCCCGCCGGCTCCGCGATGAGGTGCTGGCGGGCGCGCCGTCCGGGCGGCTGAGGCGGGATGCTGACCGGTTCGCCCGGCGGGTGACGGGCTCCCGGGTACTGGCCTGGCTGACCGGCGGACTTGGCGTGCTCACCGCCGCTGAGGCGGCGGCTGCCGGTGCGGCCGGTCCGGCGTGGCGCGCCGGCGGGGACGTCACGGCCCGGTACCGCCAGTGGTGCGCTGACCTGGCCGGTGCCGCCGGGAGCTTCGATGACGCCTCCCCGCTGCGGCCGGCTGGCGTCGCGCCGCCCCGCGGGCCGGCGACAAACGGCGGGGCGCCGTCGGCCGGGCTTGTCGCGGTGCTGCCCCGGCTGCTGGCAGGTACCGAGCTGGCCGCTGCCCGGCTGATCATCGCCAGCCTTGACCCCGATCTTGACCAGCTTCCGGCCCTGATGGAGGGCGGGATGGAAGGCGATGGTCACTAGCGCGCCGCTGTGGTCGGTGCTGGTCGTCCCGGCCGTCCTGGCCGGTTTCGCGGCCGTCGCGGTGCTGGCCGATGCGCTGCTGGCGGCCAGGGCCGCTGGCCGGCCGGCCCGGCTGGCGGCGGCCGGGCCGGTGACCGGGGCGGCGCGGCTGCTCGTCGCGCAGCGCCGGGTCACGCTGGCCCCGGATGCGCTGTTGTGGCGGCTGGGGCTATGGACAGTGCCGGCCGCGGGGGTGCTGGCCGCGCTGGTGATCCCGTTCGGCACGGTGACGGCGAGCCGGATGAGCGTCGGGGTGGTGTGGTTCAACGCGATGGAGGTGCTCACCTGGGCCGGGCTGTGGATGGCCGGCTGGGGCGCCAATTCCGCGCTGAGCCTGGTCGGCGGGTACCGGTTCGTCGCCCAGGGGCTGGCCTATGAGCTCCCGCTGATGTTCGCGCTGATCTCCGCGGCGACCGGGGCGCAGTCGCTGAACGTCGCCGATATCGTGGCGGCCCAGTCGCACCTGTGGTTCGCGGTGTGGATGCCGGCCGCGTTCGTCGTCTACCTGGCCGGGGTGTACGCGTTCAGCTTCCTCGGCCCGTTCGGCTACCCGGCCGGCGCCGACCTGGCCGGCGGGGTGCTGGCTGAGCTGTCCGGCGTGGACCGGCTGGTCATCGAGGCGGGCCGGTGGCTGCTGCTGGCGGCCGGGGCGGGGATGGCGGTGCCGCTGTTCCTCGGCGGCGGCGCCGGGCCGGTGCTGCCCGCCTGGGCGTGGTCGGCGGTCAAGACGCTGGCCGTGCTGGCGCTGCTGACCTGGGGACGGCGCCGGCTGCCGGTGCTGCGGGCCGACCGGTACGCCGAGCTGGCCTGGGTGGTGCTGATCCCGCTGTCGGTCGGCCAGGCCCTGGTTCCCGCCCTTGTCGATCTCACCCGTTAGGAGCCTGCCGTGACAACCGTGGTGTTCTGGGTCCTCGCGCTGCTCGCCGCCGCCAGCGGGTTCATGGTGTTCCGGTTCAACTCGATGGCCCGGGTCACCATCTCCCTGCTGGTCTCGTTCCTGGCCTCCGGCGGCCTGCTCATCCTGCTCGGCCTGGGTTACCTCGGCGTCGTGGTGATCCTCATGATGATCATGGAGATGATCATCATGGCGGTGTTCATGATCGCCTACATGATGAACCCGGCCGGGCTGATGCCGATGGCGATGTTCCACAACAAGCGCGGCTCGCTCGCGATCAGCATCGCCGCGTTCGCGCTGCTCGCCGCCGGCATCTTCCTCACCCCGTGGCCGCACCGGGCCGGCGCCCGGCCGCGCGAGGCCACCTTCCAGCTCGGCCAGGCGCTGATGGGCCCGCAGATGCTCACCATGATCACGCTCGGGTTGTCGCTGTTCGCCACGATGGTGGCGGCGGTGCTGCTGGCCACCCGCCGGGGCCGCTACGACCGGTTCGGCGACGACCTGAAGCGCCGGCCGCCCGGCGACCCGGTACGCGGCGGGGTGGGCCGGTGAGCCTGCAGCTGTTCCTGCTGCTCGCCGCGGGCCTGTTCGCCATCGGCCTGTACGGCGCGCTGTCCCAGCAGTCCATCGTGATGATCATGATGGGGCTGGAGCTGATGCTCAACGGGGTCACGGTCGCGGCGGCCGCGTTCTGGCACTATGCCGCGCCGGCCGCGGGCGGCCAGGTGATCGTGGTGGTGGCGGTGGTGGCGATGGCGGTCGAGATGGCGGTCGGGTTCGCCGTGGCCACCGCGATCTTCCGGGCCCGCGACGTCGACATGACCGACATGGCCGCGGACCTGAAACGGTGACTACCGCTGCGTGGCTGGCCTGGGTGCTGCCCGCGGTGCCGCTGGCCGCCGGGGCGGTGCTGGCCGCCGCGGGGAGCCGGGCCAGCGCGGCCGCGCCGCGCGCCGGGGTTGCGGCGGCCGCGGTGACCCTGGTGCTGGCGTGCGCGGCCGCCGCGGTCCGGCCGGTGGCGTCCGCGCCGCTGTTCGCCGGGATCCCGGCCACGGTGCGGGTGGACGGCCTGTCCGCCGTCATGGTGGTCACGGTCGCCGCCGTCACGCTGGCCGTGCTGGTCTTCGCGGCGGGCGAGTCCGGGCCCGGGGAGAACCGGGGTCGGTTCTTCGGGCTGATGCTGATCTTCGCCGGCGCGATGCTCCTGACCGTCACCGCGGCGACGCTGGCGCTGCTGCTGATGGGCTGGGAGGTGATGGGCGCGGCGAGCTACGCGCTGATCGGCTACTGGTGGCGCCAGCCGCGGCGGGTCACCGCGGCGAACATCGCGTTCCTGACTACCCGGGCCGGCGATCTCGGCCTGTACATCGCGGCCGGGGCCGCCATGGCGGGCGGCGTCCCGGGGCTGGCGCTGGGCCGCCTGGCGGCCGCGCCGGCCCCGTGGCTGGGCGTGGTCACGGCCGGGGTGGTGGCCGCCGCCTTCGGCAAGTCGGCGCAGCTGCCGTTCTCGTTCTGGCTGTCCCGGGCGATGCAAGGCCCGAGCCCGGTCTCGGCGCTGCTGCATTCGGCCACCATGGTCGCGGCCGGCGCCTACCTGCTGCTGCGGACCGAGCCGCTGCTGGCCGCCTCCGGCTGGGGCGGCCCGGTGGCCGCCTGGACCGGGGCGGTCACGGCGCTGGCGCTCGGGCTGGTCGCGGTCGCCCAGGGAGACCTCAAGCAGCTGCTGGCCGCCTCGACCTGCGCCCAGATCGGGTTCATGGTGCTCGCGGCCGGCGCGGGCGGCGTGGCGGGCGGGGTGATGCAGCTGGTAGCGCACGCCGCCGTCAAGAGCCTGCTGTTCCTCGCCGCGGGTGCGTGGCTGACCGCGCTGGGCACCAAGCAGCTGGGCGCGCTGCGCGGCGCCGCACGGCGGTATCCGGTGGTGGGCGTGGCGTTCACCGTCGGGGCGGTGGCGCTGGCGGGCCTGCCGCCGGCGTCGCTGTGGGTGACCAAGGATGAGGTGCTCGCCGCGGTGCTGCGTCACGGGCCGGCCCTGTATGCGACCGGGCTGGCCGCCGCGGTGGTCTCCGCCGTCTACGCAATCAAGGCGCTGTGGTACGTCTGGCAGCCCGTGCCGGCCGATGTTGCCGCGGGTTATGACACCGAGCAGCCCGGCACCCGGCGCGTGGCCCGGTTGGCCGCCGCGCCGCTGATCATCCTGGCCGTGCCCGCGGCGGCTCTCGGCGTGCTGGCCCTGCCGGTGATCGCCGTGCCGCTGCGGGGTGCGCTCGGTGCGGCGGCCGAACCGTCGTCGGCCTGGTGGCAGCTCACGCTGTCGGCGCTGCTGGCGGTCGCGGCCAGCGTCCTGACCTGGTGGCGGGCGGGCGCCGGGGTGCCGGTCCCGGCGGCGGTGAAGGGCTGGCTGGCGCGGTGGCTGGGCCTGGAACGGGCCGCGATGATCCTCATCGCCCGGCCCGTCCTGGTTTTTGCCCGGCTGCTGGCCGGTTTCGATGACCGGGTCCTGGACCGCGGGGTCAGCGTGATCGCGCGCGGCACCGTCGCCCTGGCGGGCGCCGCGGCGCGGGCCGACGACGCCGACGTCGACGGGCTCATCCGCCGGGTGGCCGCCGGGGCGCGGCGGCTCGGCCAGCTCGCCCGGCGGCCGCAGACCGGGCAGCTGCACACCTACTATGCTCAGGCCGCCGTGGCGCTGGCGGTGCTCACGCTGGTCTTCATCTTGGTGAGGTAGCCCGATGCTCTCGGCGATCGTGTTCCTGCCGGCGCTGGCCGCCGCCGGGCTGCTGGCCGTGCCCGCCCGGGCGCCTCGCGCCGTGTTCGGCTGGGCGTGGGCCGGCGTCAGCGCGGCGGACCTGGCCCTGGTCGTGGCCGCCTGGGCCGGGTACCAGCCGCACGGGGGGTTCGGCTGGACAGAGGACGCCCGGTGGATCCCCAGCGCCGGGGTCGGCTACCACGTCGGCGTGGACGGTCTGTCGCTGCCGCTGCTGGCGATGACCGCCGTGCTGTTCCTGGCCGTCGCCGTCTACTCGCTGCGCGAGACCCGCCGGCCGAAGAGCTACGCCTGCCTGTTCCTGTTCCTGCAGGCCGTCTGCCTGGGCCTGTTCACCGCCCTGGACCTGATCTTGTTCTTCGTCTATTTCGACTTGTCCATCGTCGGGATGTACTTCGTCATCGCCGGCTGGGGTCACGGCGAGCGGGCCCGCGCGGCGGCGCTGAAGTTCTTCCTTTATACCTTCACCGGGTCGCTGGCGCTGCTGCTGGGGTTCATCGGCCTGTACCTGGCCGTCCGGCCTCACACCTTCGACATGGTGATCCTGATCGCCGCGGACCCGCTGGCCGGCCGCGGCGTCTACGGCGGCCTGGTGCTGCTGGCGGTCATGCTCGGGCTGGCGGTCAAGACGCCGGTGGCACCTTTTCACACCTGGCTGCCGCCGGCGCACACCGAGGCCCCGGCGGCCGGGTCGGCGATCCTGGCCGGGGTGCTGCTGAAGATGGGCACCTACGGGTTCTTCCGGATCGCGATGCCCATGCTGCCCGGCGCGTGGCGCCAGTACGCGGCCGTGTTCGTCGTGGCCGGGGTGATCTCGGTGATCTACGGGGCGCTGGTCGCGCTCGCCCAGGCCAGCTTCAAGCGGATGATCGCCTACACCAGCGTCAACCACATGGGCTACATCCTGCTCGCGGCCGGCGCGGCCGGGATCCTCGCCCACGGCCAGGCCCAGGCCCGGTCGCTGGCGGTGACCGGGGCGGTGACCCAGATGGTCAGCCACGGCCTGCTCACCGGGGCGCTGTTCCTGCTCTCCGGCGTCCTGTACGACCGGGGCGGCACCTACCAGATGGACGCCTACTCCGGCCTGGCCGGCCGCACGCCCGTTTTCGCCGCGGTCACCGCGGTCGCCGCGTTCGGCAGCCTCGGCCTGCCCGGCCTGTCCGGGTTCATCGCCGAGTTCCAGATCTTCACCGGCAGCCTGGCCACCGCCGCGGTGGCCACCGCGATCGCCGTGGCCGGCATCTTGATCACCGCCGCGCTGTTCCTGCGCGCGCTGCAGCAGATCTTCACCGGCCCGCTGCGCCTGCCCGGCGAGCCGGGCACCCCGGCCGCCTTCGGGGACCTCACCGCCACCGAGGCGGCCAGCACCGTGCCGCTGCTCGCCCTCGCGGTCGTCATCGGGATCACGCCCAGGTTCCTTCTTGACCTCATCGAGCCGGCCGCCCGCGCCCTCACCCACCTGGTCGCCCGGTGAACGAAAACCTCGGCCCGCTCGCCCCCGAGATCATCCTGGCCGTCAGCGCGGTCGCCGGGCTGCTGGCCGGCTCCTGGCTGCCCCGCGGCCGGCAATGGCTGATCCGCGCGATGACCGCCGCGGCCTGCCTGGCCGGGCTGGCCGTCGCGGCCCTGGCCGCCACCCAGCCCGCCGCCACCGACTTCGGGACCAGCTACGTCATCGACGTCGCCACCAGCGCCGTCCGCATCATCGTCCTGGCCGCCCTCCTGCTCATCGTGTGCCTGTCCGCCGGCCAGGTCACCGCCCACCCGCGGGAGACCGAGTTCTACGTGCTCCTCCAACTCGCCGCGCTCGGCACCATCGTGCTGGCCGGCGCCGGAGACCTGCTGCTGCTGTTCGCCGGCTACCTGCTCGCCTCGGTACCCGGCTACGCCCTGGCCGGATTCTTCAAGGACGCTCCCGGCACCGAGGCGGCCATGAAGTACTACCTGATCGGCGCGCTGCTCGGCGTGTTCATGCTCACCGGGATCACCCTGCTCTACGGAACGGGCCGCACCACCAGCTATCCCCTCCTGCGCGCCGCGCTGGCCGGGGCGCCCCACGGCGCCGTCACCGCCGGCCTGATCGCCGTGCTGGCCGGCCTGCTGTTCAAGGCCGGCGCCGTCCCCGGCCACTTCTGGGTTCCCGACGTCACCGACGGCAGCTCCCCTCCGGTCGCCGCGTTCATCACCACGGTGCCCAAGATCGGCGCGTTCGCCGCGCTGCTGCGGCTGCTCACCACGGCCATCCCCGCAGCCGCCGTGAACTGGCCGCTGCTGGCCGCCGTGCTCGCCGCCGCCACCATGACATTGGGCAACCTCGCCGCGTTCTTCCAGACCTCGCCCAAGCGGCTGCTCGCCTACTCCACCATCAGCCAGGCCGGGTACCTGCTGATGGGCATCGCCGCCGCCCGCAGCGGTCTCGCTGCCCGGTCGCTGCTGTTCTACCTGGCCGCCTACGCCGTCACCAACCTCGGCGCGTTCGCCGTCGTCACCGAACTGCCGCACGCCGCCACCCTGGCCAGCTACCGCGGCCTGGCCCGCCGCCGCCCCGGCCTGGCCGCGGTCCTGCTCATCTGCCTGCTCGGCCTGGTCGGCACCCCGCCCACCAGCGTGTTCTTCGGCAAGCTCGAGATCTTCACCGCCACCATCGACGGCGGCTACACCTGGCTCGCCGCCCTCGCCGTCGCCAACACCATCGCCTCGCTGTTCTACTACCTGCGCTGGCTAGCGCCCGCCTTCCTCCGCGAGCCCGCCAGCCAGCCGGACCCGCAGCCCGCCGCAGGCCACTGGGCCGCCGCCATCGCCTACGCCGCCGGCGCCATCTCGCTCGCGCTCGGCGTCGCCGCCGGCGCCGTCATGCCGCTGCTGAGCGGAACCCTGCTGCGGTAACCCTCCGGCCCCGGCGACCACGTTTCCGCGGCATACCCCCTACGGACAGTGACCCCGGGCGGCCGGGATGGGACCTTCGGCCCCTGCACGGCTGCTGCCCGGCAGGCCAGGCTGGATGCCGTCACAACATGAACCGCAGGCAAATCCTGATGATTCACGCGCACGCCCAGGCGGCTACTCGCCCGGCCTGGCGCACCGTCAACATCACCCCGGCCGAGCGTGCCGGCCGCATCGCGATCGGCCTGGCCGCCGTCATCGCCGGCGCCGTCCTGCTGGCGAGCGCGGGATCGGAGCTCGCCGTCGTCCTGGAAGCGCTGCTGGTCGCCGCAGGCCTGGACCGGGCGGTCACCGGCGCGCTCGGGCACTGCCCGCTGTACGCCAAGCTCGGCTACCAGCCGAGATCGCTTCGGGAGACGCGATGACCACCCGGCACGACCCTGGCACCCGCGCCGATGAGACGGCGCGCGCCGGACAGCGGCACGGCCACGGCGGCCACCGCTGGATGATGACCGCCTGCTGCGTCCCGATGCTGGCGATCGCCGACATCCTCGTCGCGACCGGGGTCGTGAGGCCGTTCTTCCTTGTCTTCGCCGTCGGCTGAATGCTGCGGGCCTCGACGAGTTCCTGGCGGAGGCAGGCACCCTGGCCGGCGGGTGGCTATCCGGGTCGGCTCGCCGTCGCGCCTAACCCCCTCGTGGGCTTATCTGGGCGTCGGTCCTCCGCATCAGGCCGCTAGTTCACCGGCCGTCGCAGCCCGCACCCACACCATTGGCGCCTCCGGGTCCGGCGGCATCGAGCCAACTGGCCGGACCGCTGTCCACTCGATGCCGCCGACTGGCAGCCAGACGGCCCACCGCGGGAAAGCACACAACAGCCTCGTCGCTCGCCTCGACCGACGGGTCGGCGCTACTCATCCGGCGTTCCAGTCCGGCCAGGCCGGGCGCGGGCAGCGTCGGAAGACCGGTCTGCGGAAAACGTCAGCATGGAGTGAGTTCCTTAGTAATGGCAGTGCCGGGCACGCTGGCATCACGCAACAGCGGTATGCCCAACTCCCGGATCACGCACGTGAACTGGCTTCCACGCCCCTCGCCAGCCGTTCGGTCATCCGTCCGAACAGGGTTATCGGGCTTGGCAGTCGGTCGGCGATGCGCCGCTCGATACGGGAATGACGGATTACGCGGCAGACCAGGATGAGCGCGACTGCCTCGGCACGGATAGGCCCTGAAAGTGGGATCCGGGTGGGCACGCCGGCATACCGCTGGTTCGCCTTTAGACGCAGAGCTCCGGTCGAAGAGGTCTCGCTCACGAATGTCCCCTCCGGGGAGGCTCTGCGTGACCTCCGAATTCGATGGCTGCTTCTCCGAATTCCGCTGTATTCAGCTGGTCCCGGCCCGGGATGTTCCTTCGGGCGGCGCGGGCAGCCGGACCTGGACGATCAGGCCGCCGTCCTGTCGGGGTGTGGCGTGGACGTCGCCGCCGTGGGTGTGGGCGACGGATCGCACGATGGACAATCCCAGGCCGGCACCGCGGCCTGGTGAGGACGCCGCAGCGGAGTCGGCGAGGCGTTCGGTGGCGCGCAGGCGCCGGAAGGGTTCGAACAAGGCCGGGACTTCGTAGGGCGGGACAGGCGGTCCGGTGTTCTCGACGGTGAGGTGCGCCCGGTCACCGGCGGTGCCGGTGATCATGGTGATCTCCCCGCGGGCGGGCACGTTGTAGCGGATGGCGTTGTCGACCAGGTTCTGGGCGAGCCGCTCCAGCAGGACCGGGTCGCCGGTGACTGGAGCGGGCCGCAGGTCGGCATGGATCTCGATGCCGGCGGCGCGTGCCATAGCTTGGGATTCGGTGCTGACGTGCCGTGCGATGTCAGCGAGATCCGCAGGGGTGGGGTCGGCGACGCCTTGTTCGCTGCTGGCCAGGGTGAGCAGTCCGTCGATGAGCCGCTCGTGACGCTGGTTGACGGCGAGCAGGGTGCTGCCAAGCTGACGGAGTGCCTCATTGGCCCGGGAATCGTCGAGCGCCACTTCGATGAGCGTCCGGTTGATGGTCAGTGGTGTACGCAGCTCATGGGAGGCGTTGGCGACGAACCGCCGCTGGCTGTCAAACGAGCGGTCCAGCCGTTCCAGCATGGCGTCGAAGGTGTCGGCGAGGTCTTTGATCTCATCGTGAGGGCCGTCCAGGGCAATGCGTTCGTGCAGGCTGCGGTCGGCGACGCGCCGGGCGGTGGCGGTGATCTGCTGCAGGGGACGCAGCGCCCGTCCTGCCAGAAGCCACCCGAATCCGCCAGCGGTGACGCCGACGGCCCCCAGGGCAACGAGCGAGGCAACGAGCAAGGTGTTGAGGGTGTCGTCGCGGTCCCGCGCGAACTGGGCGAGCAGCGCCTTCTGCGCCTGGTGGGCAGCCTGTTGCGAGCCTGGTTCGGTGGTAGCCGATGCTGGCACGTGCTCGGTGGTGTCGGCCCGCGCTGTCACCTGACGGTCTAGGGCCGCCCTCATGGAGATGTACATGACTGCGACCAGCACCGCCCCGGCGAGGAAGAACGCCGCGGCGTAGAGCAGGGTGAGCCAGACCCGGATCGTGGAACGCCACAAGCGCCAGGGAGCGGTCATGAGATGCGGTATCCCGCACCGGGAACGGTCTCGATGACGGGCGGGTCGCCCAGCTTCCGGCGCAGCATCATAATGACGAACCGGACGACGCCGGTGAACGGATCGGCGTGCTCGTCCCATGCCTTCTCCAGCAGGTGCTCGGCCGAGACCACGCCGCCCTCGGCTCGCAGCAGCTCGGCGAGGACCGCGAACTCCTTGCGGGACAAGCCGACTGGCTGGCCGTCTCGGGCCACCGTGCGGCGATGCTGGTCCAGGCGGATGCCACCCCGTCGCAGAACCGGGGGCGCGGCGGGCCGTGTTCGCCGGCCCAATGCCTGGATGCGGGCGGCTAGCTCGGCAAACGCAAACGGTTTGGTGAGGTAATCATCGGCCCCGAGACTCAGCCCGGCGACCCGCTGGCTGACCGCAGTGGCGGCGGTGAGCATCAGGATCCGGGTGCCGACGCCGGAACCGGCCAGCGTGGCGCACACCTCGTCGCCGGACATGATCGGCAGATCGCGGTCGAGCACGACGACGTCGTAGTCGTTGACCGCGAGCCGTTCCAGCGCGGCGTCGCCGTCGTAGGCCACGTCCACGGCCATCGCATGCCGGCGCAGCCCGGCGGCGATAGCGTCGGCCAGCAGTCGCTCGTCCTCTGCCACCAGCACCCGCATAACACCATCTTGCCTGGTCACAGTGTTAGGGCGCCGTTAGGGGATTCCCTAACGGCGTTCTCACGCCCGAAGGTGTTCGCTAGCCCCATGTTGGCATTCCCTACCCGCTACCTGATTGTCCTGCTCGGCGCGTTCATTCTGCTGACAGGATGCAGCTCGTCGCCGGGCAACCAGACGGTGCCTGTCGCCGGCCAGGAGCAGGCGCTCAAGTACGCGCAGTGCATGCGGGCCCACGGCGTGCCCGACTTCCCCGATCCGGATCCCAACGGGCAGTTCCGGGGCGTGGGCCACGAGCAGCAGGGCAACCCGAAGTTCAGTGCCGCCCAGCAGGCGTGCCGCGCTCTGGCCCCAGGCGGCGAGCACGAGAATTTCGGGGATCCGGCCTTCGTGAGCCAGGCGCGTCAGTTCTCGCAGTGCATGCGGGCCCACGGCCTGCCCGACTTCCCCGACCCTGACGCCCAGGGGCGGTTGCGCGGCACCGGCCACGAACAGCAAGGCGACCCCAGGTACCGTGCAGCGTTTGAGGCCTGCCGCTCAAAGCTGCCGGGCGGAGGCGAGCATAAATGAGGCGCAAGCCCCTGATGACAGGTGCCGCGGTGGTGATCCTCGGCGGGGCGGTCGCCGGATTCGTGCTCGCCCGGGGATCAGGCGGCACGGAGCCGGGAGCCGGTTCCGGGTTGCCTCCGGCCACCGCGACAGTCACCAGGACGACGCTGGTGGAAACCAAGACGGTACCGGGCACGCTCGGCTACGGCGATCCGGCCCCGGTCATCGCGGCCGAGCGCGGGACACTGACGTGGATCGCACCGGTCGGCTCGACGGTGAAGCGGGGCGGGCCGCTGTTCAAGATCGACGAGCGATCGGTTGTCGTGCTCTACGGCTCGCTGCCGCTGTACCGGAGGCTGCAGGATGGCATCAAGGGTGCCGACGTCGGGCAGCTGGAGCGGAATCTCTTCGATTTGGGCTACACCGGATTCACCGTCGATGACACCTACACCGCGGCCACCGCCGCTGCGGTACGCAGCTGGCAAGCCGACCTCGGTCTGCCCGGAACTGGAACCGTCGAACGGGGTCAGGTGGTATTTACGCAGGGGAAGGTCCGGATCGCCGCGCACACGGCCCGGGTCGGCGACATCATCGGTGGCGATACGGCCGGAGGTGGCGGCTCGGTCCTCAGCTACACCGGCACCACGAAGCAGGTCACCGCCAAGCTCGAGATGGCCGACCAGGCTCTCGCGGTCAGCGGTCGCACAGTGACGGTCACGGTTCCCGGCGGGGGGACGGTGAAAGGAAAGATCTCGCAGGTCGGCACCGCCGTCACGGCGCAGGGCACTGCTTCAGACGGCACGGCCTCTCCGGACGGCACGAGTTCGGCGGCCTCCGGCGCGAGCACCGAGGTGACCGTGACGATCGCCGACCAGAAGGCTCTCGGTTCGCTCGACGCCGCTCCCGTCGATGTCGACTTCGTCAGCAACAAGCGCGAAGACGTACTGGCGGTGCCGGTCGCCGCGCTGCTCGCACTGCCCGAAGGCGGCTTCGGTGTCCAGGTCGTCGACGGTGACAGGGCGCGCATCGTCGCGGTGAGGACCGGAATGTTCGCCGCCGGGCAGGTCGAGGTCACGGGTAAAGGCATCGCGGAGGGCGTGAGGGTGGGGGTCCCGAAGTGACCGGCCCGGCCGAGGCGATCGTGACGCTGCGCGGGGTTGGCCGCGAATACCCCGGCGGGGTGACCGCGCTCCGCGGCATCGACCTGGATATCCACCGCGGTGAGCTGGTGGCGATCACCGGCCCTTCGGGGTCCGGCAAGACGACGATGCTCAACGTGATGGGTGCGCTGGACCGGCCGAGCGCCGGGCAGGTCGTCGTGGACGGTTTCGACGTCGCGGAGCTGTCCGATCGCCAGCTGTCGGCGCTGCGAGCGTCGCGGATCGGGTTCGTCTTCCAGCACTTCCACCTGGCGCCAGGCGTCTCGGTAGTCGACAACGTCGCCGACGGCCTGCTCTACGCCGGCGTCCGCGTGCGCGAACGCCGGGAGCGCGCCGAAGCGGCGTTGGTGCGGGTCGGGCTCGAACACCGGCTGACCCACCGGCCGCATGCGCTGTCCGGCGGCGAAAAACAGCGCACCGCCATCGCGCGGGCCGTCGTGTGCGAGCCCGCGCTGCTGCTCGCCGACGAGCCAACGGGCGCGCTGGACAGCCAGTCGGGACAAGGGGTGATGCGGCTGCTGCTCGATCTCAACGAGACGGGCACCACCATCGTCGTGATCACCCACGAGCACATGGTCGCGTCGCAACTGTCTCGTCAGGTGTCCATGCTGGACGGCCGGGTGGCCGATGACCGGACGGCGGTGAGGCTGTGACGGCGCCGCAACCCGGCCGGTTGAGCCCTCCCGACGCGCTGCGGCTAGCAGCGTGCGGGCTGCGGGCCCGCCCACTGCGGGTAGCCCTCTCCGCGCTGGGGATCGCGATCGGGATCGCAGCGATGGTCGCCGTCGTCGGGACCTCCGCATCCAGCCGTGCCAAGCTGGACCGGCAACTGGCTGCGCTCGGCACGAACCTGCTCACCGTGGCGCCGGGTCAGACCCTGTTCGGGGAGAAGGCCACGCTGCCTGACCAGTCGGTGGTGATGATCGGCCGGATCGGCTCGGTCGAGTCCGTCACCGCGATCGGGCAACTCCCCGCCGCCAAGGTGTACCGCACCAGCAAGATCCCGGCCCCCCAATCCGGCGGCATCGGCACCTACGCGGTGCGCACCAGCCTGCTCGGCACCGTGGGCGCTACCATCGCCTCCGGAACCTGGCTCAACGCGGCAGCCGCCCGATACCCGGCCGTCGTGCTCGGGGCAACAACCGCCGAGCACCTCGGCATCACCGCCGCCAGCCCAAACACGCAGATCTGGCTCGGCGGGCGATACTTCACCGTCGTCGGCATCCTGCACCCGGTTTCGCTCGCGCCGGAACTGGACCTGGGCGCGCTCATCGGCTGGCCGGCCGCGCAACGCTATCTCGGCCTCGACCCCGACATCACCACCGTGTACACCAGGACCAATCCCGACACCGTCGAAGCCGTCCGCGAACTGCTCGCCAGGACCGCCAACCCGGCGCAACCCAACGAGGTCGACGTGTCCCGGCCCTCCGACGCGCTCGCCGCCCAGGCCGCCGCCAAGACCACCTTCAACGGCCTGCTGCTCGGCCTCGGCGCCGTCGCCCTGCTCGTCGGCGGCATCGGCGTCGCCAACACCATGGTCATCTCCGTGCTCGAGCGCCGCGCCGAAATCGGGCTGCGCCGCTCACTGGGCGCCACCCGGCGACACATCCGCATCCAGTTCCTCACCGAATCCCTCCTGCTGTCCGTCCTCGGCGGCGGCGCAGGAGTACTGCTCGGCTACAGCGCGACGACGGGATACGCAACACTGCAGGACTGGCCCACCGTCATCCCCGCCTGGGTCATGGCCGGGGGCATCACAGCAACCCTGATAATCGGCGGAGCAGCCGGCCTCTATCCCGCCATTCGCGCGGCAAGAGTCTCCCCCACCGAAGCGCTCGCCGCCACTTAAACTTGGCGGGCGCCGTCAGCGTGGGTCTTCTGGGTTGGCGGCGGCGAGTTGCCTGGCGGCGAAGCGAGCACAGCAGCATGTTGCGGGTCCGGGTGCTGATATCCGGTTCCCGTTCGCCTGCTGGCTTCCGAACGGCATCCCGTCCTCCTGCCCGCCAGCCGACGGCAAGGACCACGATCTGGCCGCTGGTGTCGGCCGAATTCATCGCCACCCCATCACGACCTGGAGCCCTGGCGGGCAAGGTCGTGTTCGCCGTGGTCAACACGCTGAGCGGGCCGCGCGGCCGGGTAGCGTCACCTGGGTAAGGTTCCCGGCCGCGCGGGGCCTAGCGGGCTGCGGTCAGGTGATGTAGCCATGGCCCGTGACCGGATCACAGTCACCACCGGCCGTTCGGAATCATAGAGATTCTTTCTCTTACGATCGTTTCTGAATGTTTTTGCCTCTTTCCTGGCTCGGCGGGGCGGTCTAGCGTGTGGACAACGGCTCTCCCGCACAGCGAGGTGACGATCATGAGGTGCCGTGCAGCACTTTTTTTCCTGACGGCTTCGGCATGCCTGCTGGCGGTCCCGGCGGCAAGCGCGGCGGGCGGGGGGAGCGCGCAAAGGGGCGGCGTGACGGTCGGCCCGGGCGGCGGGACCCCCGGGACATCGAAGAACTTCGTGCTTGTCGGGCACGACGCCCTGTTCGGCCGCGGGATGAACGCGGCGGCGGCCATCTACCGGCACTTCATCTATATCGGGAACCGGACCGACGGCTCGTCGGCGTGCGGGGTGGGCGACCCGCGCGGGCCGGGAAATAACTGCCCGCACCCGCATCCGGGGGTGCTGGTCGAGGACATCGCCAACCCGGCGGATCCGCACGTGGTCGGCGAGATAGGGCCTCCGCTGGAGGGCAACCCGGGCATTACCTCCCGCGAGCTGCGGGTGTGGCCGCGGGCCAGGCTGCTGATCGTGATGAACTTCCGGTGCAGCTCGGTGATCCACGCCTGCGTGCCCGGTACCGACCAGCAGTTCCGTTACGACCTGGCGTTCTACAGCCTGGCCGACCCGGTGCACCCCCGGTTCATCTCCAGCTACGTGCCCACCTCGGCGGCCGGGCTCGCGGTCAAGCCGCACGAGATGTACCTGTGGCAGGACCCGCAGCGCCCGCACCGGGCGCTGCTGTGGATCTCCACCCCGCAGCTCACCGCCGACCCGGCGGTGCCGAACATGATGATCGTCGACATCAGCAAGGTCGCGTCCGGCGGTCCGGTCACCGAGCTCGCCGAGGGCAACTGGAACGGGCTGTATGAGAACGGCGGCAGCGAGACCTTCTTCCAGAACGACCTGTATACCCACTCGATGGCACCCACGGCGGACGGCAGGACCACGTACCTGTCGATGGAGGGCGGCGAGATGCTGGCGCTGGACACCAGCGCAGTGGTCAACGACACGTCGCCGGGCAAGGTCATCTCGCTGAATAACGACCTGATCACCAGCCCGGCCAGCCGGCCGGTCTGGGGCAACCCGTTCCCCAACTGCCTGAAGGCCTGCCCCGAGGGGCATTCCTCGGTTCCCATCCCGGGGCGGCCCTACGTGCTGACCGTCGATGAGATCTACGGGACGTTCACCGACCCCACCTTCGGCTGCCCGTGGGGATGGGTGCACCTGATCAACGTCCGCGACCCGGCCCACCCGGTCATCGTGGGCGAGTACAAGATCACCCAGGACACGCAGGCGTTCTGCGGCAGCCCCGCCGACGACCCGCTCACCGAGCAGTTCACCAGCTACTCCTCGCACAACCCGACCGTGCTGCCCGACCTGGCGTTCGACGACTGGCACTCCGGCGGCGTGCAGGCCATCGACATCTCCAACCCCGCCGACCCGCAGCAGGCCGGCTGGTACTCCCCGGTGCCTCTCTCCACAGTGGCCACCGAGGACCCGGCGCTCAACCGCGGCCCGAACAAGGTCACCATGTGGAGCTACCCCATCATCCGCAACGGCCTCATCTACGTCATCGACATCCGGAACGGCCTGTACATCCTGCGCTACACCGGACCGCACTGGTTCCAGGCCGCCGGCATTCACTTCCTGGAAGGAAACTCCAACCTCGGCGACGCCGTCCGCCTGACCCGCGCGGGACGGTAAGCAAGCCCGGGCGACCTGGCGTTCATGCGCCCGGCAGGTCGCGGCGGGCGAACGCGTCACGCCTCATCCGGCCAGGCTGCGAGCGAGCAGGGCGATGCCCACGCCCCAGTCGGTCATCCGGCCGGGAGGCACGTATCCCGTCTCGTTGTTGGTGCCGTAGGCGAAGCGGGGCTTTGTCGTCCCCTCATCCTGGGGCAAGGCGAGGTACCGCTCCCTGCCCTCGGGGTCGATGAAGTAGATGGCCGAGGTGTGGATGATGTCGCCGTTCGGGTTCGGCGCTCCCACGCTGATGTTGTAGCCGTGCCAGGCGGCGCGGAGCGCCGCGAGGGATCCGGTGAAGAAGTGCCAGCCCGGAATGGAGTTGAGCTGGTGCTCCGCGGAGAACGCCGCCACGGCGGGCACGGACCGGTAGTGCGGGTTGACGTTGACCGCGGCGAACACCACCTTGCCCGCCAGCGGCCCGAGGTCACGGTATGCGTCCACGAACTCCTGCGCGACGATCGGGCAGATGTCGGTGCAGTGGTCGTCCATGAACTGCAGCACCACGACCTTTCCGCGGAAGCCTGGCATGGCCATCGTCCGCCCGGCCTGGTCGGTGAGAGTGAACCCGGGCGCAGGCGTGGCGGGCAGCGGGCTCAGGCTCATCAGGTCGGCCAGGCGCGTGGAAACGCTCGCCGGGATCCCGCTGGGCCGCAACTCCTGACCAGCACCCGGGCCGGACGGCCGGGTGAGGGCATAAACCGATACTCCGGCCGCGACTGCGACCGCCAGCACGAGCAGGCCGGACATCAGGCCGCGCCCCGGGCGCCTGACGTGGCCGTCGTGCGGGCCGTCAGGGCCGGCCGCCGATCCGCGGCCCTGGCCTGCCGGGCTATCGTCCCCGGCTGGGCGTCCCCGGGGCAGCTTGACAATCATGGTGATGTGATCTCCTGCGCCGCGCATCTGCCGCTGGCATGCGGCCATGCAGGTGCCTCGCTCCCGTAGCAGATACTGCGATCGTCACAGGGCCGCCGCAACCCCGGCCCGCCTGGATGACCGAATTGTCATGACTGCCGGGTGGGAGGCGACAAGCCAGGGCTCGCTGCGGTTGCGCGGTACTCCCGTAGCGGGGACAAGAACCACAGCCCGTTCGGCATGAAGAGCTCTTGATTTTCCCGAACGGGCAGTGGTGACAAGTTCCGGGCGTGCGAGGCTCCAGCGGCAGTTCGCACCCGCTGATCTAGTCAGCGCGAACAGCACCGAAAACCCGGCCATGGCCCCCGGCTGACCGGACAGGACCTCAAGCGCCCTCCTCGTGAACGCCGGGTGCCTCACGCGGCCGACCTCAGCGCTCCCGCGACAACCTCGGCTCCCAGACATTGTAGACTTAAGAGGTTTAGGTGAAATCTGGCCACGCTACCCGGGCGGGCACGGAAGCCTGAATGCTCAGCCGCTCGGCCGGTGTTGCGCCAGGGCGGGCCAGGCGAACAGCTGATGATCGTCTTCGGCGTTCCGTGGTCGACCGCGGCTGGTCCGGTCAGGCGGGTGAGGCCGGTTGCCAGGTGACCGTCAAGCCGTCGCGCCGCGCGAACCTGCCGAGGTCCCGCGTGATGATGTCCTGGATCTGTCGCAGGTTCTCCTCGTCGTTCGCTTCGACGCGGAGAGTCAGCAAGGTCTCGTCGGCGGCGATCGCGCATCGGCCCCACGGGCTGAAGGTGACGACGCCGCGCGTGTCCGACCAGTCGGCATGGACCTGCACGTCACGGCGGGCCAGCGCTTCGCCGAGATGCATCCCGTGCCCGCGGTGGCGGCTCATCGAGTCCGCATGCTTGCAGAATTGGACGAGATACCGGCTCGCGCGCGTGGTCTCGACATGTGCCTCGGCGGTCAGCATGGCGCGTCCTCGCAGGTCCTGGTCAGCGCGGCCAGCCAGCCGCGGACTCCGGTGGGGTGGACGTTGGTGTCGATGGTGGCGGGCTCGATCGAGTCGATGCGCCAGCCGACTGTGAACGCGGCAAGGATGTCGCCGAGGCTGACGCGGTGTGGCACGTCCGGCTGCGCGTCGCTGTAGCAGAGCATGAAGTACCGGCCTCCGGGGCGCAGGACGGACCCCAGGCCGTGCACGTACTCGGCACGGTCGGCGCCGTCCAGGATGTGGAACAGCTCGCAGTCGATCACCGTGCCGAACAGCTCGCCGTCGAGCTCGGTCAGCCGGCGGGCGTCGAGGTGCAGCAAGCGCGCGGTGAGTCCGCGCTCGGCGAGCTTGCGCCCGGCAATACGCAGGGCCGCCTCATCGAGGTCGATCCCGGTCACGTCGAGACCGAGCTGGGCGGCCAGCAGCGCGTGCTCACCGGTCCCGCAGCCCACGTCCAGGACCCTCCCGCGGAAGGCGCCCGCCCGGGCGAGCGTGACGAAGGCGGGCTGTGGCCGCCCGATGTCCCACGGCGGCCGGACAGCATGCGCATGTGGTCCGGCCTCGGCGCGGGCCAGCGGGCCGCGATGCGGGAAGCCGGCCGTATTCATTCGTCCGGGATCCTCCTCAGCCGACGTCACGGCGGGTCATTGCGGTCCGGCCGACGGCAACGGCCAGCGCCGCGTAGAAGGCGAGCAGGAACGCGGCCACGGCCGGCGTGTGCAGGATTCCGGTGCGCTGCTGGCCGGCCAGTGCCAGCGCCAGGGCCCCGGGGGCGAAGCGGTTCACGCTGGGCAGGTCTCCCCCGATTATGTTCTCCACGAACAGCAGCCAGGCGAAGAGCGCGACGATGGCAGGCACCTGAGCGCGTATGACGGCGCCGAGACCCAGGCCGATCAGCGCCCACATCGCCGCCGCGGCGCCGCCGCCGAGGATCAGCTGGGCGTAGTCGCCCGCGCCGAGCTGGATGGTCAGACCCCGGCTGGCGAGAGCCGCGCTGCCCGCGCCTGCGGCCGCGCCGGCGGAGATGACCCCGGCGACGAAACCCGCGGCCAGGGCGGTCACGGCTTTCGCGGCGATCACAAGCCCGCGCCGGGGCGTGGCCAGCAGCGTGGGGCGGATGGTTCCGCTTCGGATCTCACCGGTGATCGAGAGCACGCCGAGCAGGCCTGCGAACAGCGCGCCGAGGTTCACCCCCACGTCGGTGAACACGCCGCGCTGGTCGGGAAGGCTCGTCAGCCTGCTGGCCGACAGGCCGAACCCGTGCAGCAGCACCGCCAGCGTGACCAGCGCGAGCATCGCCGCGACCACGCTGGCCACGGTCCACGTCGAGCGCAGCTTGTAGAGCTCCGAGCGGAGCTGGGCTGTCATGACGCGTCCGCGGTGGTCAGCTCGAGGTAGGCGGCTTCCAGGCTCTGGCCGCGCCGGGCAAGCTCATCGACCGTGGCGTCGGCGAGCAGCCGGCCGTTGTCGATGATCAGGACCCGGTCGACGGTTTGCGCCACCTCGGCGAGCACGTGGCTGGAGACCAGCACCGTGCCGCCCTGTTCGGCGAAGCCGCGCAGGAAGGTACGCAGCCAGTGCACCCCGGCGGGGTCCAGGCCGTTGATCGGCTCATCCAGGATCAGCAATTCCGGCTCACCGAGCAGGGCCGCGGCCAGACCGAGCCGCTGCCGCATGCCCATCGAGTACGACCGCACCGGGCGGGCAGCCGCGGACACCAGCCGCACCGCGCCCAGCACCTCCTCGACCCGGCTGAACGGGAGGCCGGCCGCCAGCGCCAGGACACGCAGGTGGTTCCGTCCCGAGCGGCCAGGGTAGAAATCGTTCGACTCGAGCACCGCACCGACCGTCCGCGCCGGGCGGTCCAGCTGCGGGTACCGGTGACCGAACACCAGTGCCGTCCCGGCCGTCGGCTCGGCAAGCCCGAGCAGCACCCGTAGCGTGGTGGTCTTCCCGGCGCCGTTCGGGCCGAGGAAGCCGGTGATCATGCCGCGGTCCAGCGAGAACGTCAGGTCGTCCACCGCGACCTGCCGGCCGTAGTGTTTGGTCAGCCGTTCGACGGCGACCACCGGCCCGGCCGGGCTCTCTCCGGCCGCAGGTGTGCCCTGCTGAGCTTGAGGCTTCGCGCTCATAGGTGGTGTCGCTCCGAATCGGCCGGCCCGTGACCGGCTCCGTGCTGGTGGTCGTGACCGGCCCCGTGCTGGTCGTCGTCGTCGAGATGATGGTCGACGTTCCGGCGGCGACGGCGAACGAGGTAGATCGCGAGCGCGATCGCCACCGCTACCGCGAGCAGGATCACATGCCCAGGATCGGTGAAGATTTTCACGACCGAAAGGCTAGGAGGCGGGACCGGGCCGGCGAAACGCCCGTCAGGGGGATCTTGCACGTCCCCATTCCGTCCACAACGGTACCCCTCGCGGGGGATTCGGCAGGCCGGGACGGCTGGGTAGGCTCGTCTGGTGTCGTTGACGGCAGGCGTGCACCGGCTCGTCGCGGCGCGACCGTGGCAGGCCAGGTCCGCCGGGGCACGATCTGGGCCGCCGCGGCTTGTAGACGTCGCGATCGCAACCGCCGCGCTGGCGGGCTCGCTCGCGCTTGTCACCCACGGCGGCGGCCTGGCCGGGGCGGTCCATTCCCGGACGAGCACCCTCGACGCGGCCCGCGTGGTGCTGGTGACGCTGGCAACCGTGCCCCTGGTCGCGTGGCGGCGATCACCGCTGGGTGTCTTCGCGCTGACCGTGTCGGCGAGCATCGCGCTGGCCGCGGCCGGCATCGTGATCTGGCCTCCGCTGGGACCGGCGACGGCGCTGTACCTGCGCGCCAGCAGCCGCGACGAGGCGGCGCCGTGGACGCCGCGCAGCGCCGGCGTCGTGATGGTCCTGCTCATCGCATATCTCGGTGCGGGCATGGCGGCCCTCGGCTTCGCGGGCAGCGACCTCATCCACGCCGGCCTCGCCTACGTCGCCGCGTGGTTCGCGGGCGAACGCACCCGGCTGCGCCGCGAGCAGCTGACCGAACTCCGCCAGCGCGCCGTCCTCGCCGAACAGCAAACCGCGCGCGAGCGGCAGCTCGCGACCGCCGAGGAACGCTCCCGCATAGCCCGCGACCTGCACGACTCCGCCGGCCACGCGCTCAATGTGATCGCGGTACGCGCCGGAGCGGCGCGGCTTCGCCACGATCGCGAGCCCGAGCGCTCCCGCACGGCGCTGGCGGCGATCGAGGACATCGCCCGCCAGACGGTCGCCGACATCGACCAGTTCATCGGCACGCTGCGGGCCGACGACGCCCCGGCTGGTGTCGTCGACGCCCCGCCCGGCCTCGCCTCGCTCGGCGCCCTGCTCGCCCAGCACACTGCGGCGGGACTGCGGGTGACCGTCACCCGCACGGGCACGGCACGCGCGATCGGCGCCGCCCCCGACCAGGCCGCCTACCGCATCCTGCAAGAGGCGCTGACGAACGCCGCCCGGCACGGCACCGGCACCGCAAGCGTCGAACTCGGCTACGGCGAGACGGCACTCCAGATCACCGTCACCAATCCCGTGCAGGCCGGTCTCCGGCCCGCGGCCGGCCGCGGGCACGGCGTGATCGGAATGCACGAACGCGCCGCCCTGCTCGGCGGGCAGCTGGCGGCCGGGCGAGCCGGTGACACGTTCCGGGTCGACGCCCGGATTCCGTACGCAGGGCGGTGCGCATGACGACAGTGCTGATCGCCGACGACGAGGATCTGATGCGGGCCGGGCTCATCGAGCTGCTCACCGCCGACCCCGGCATCCAGGTCGTCGGCGAGGCGGCCACCGGCCGCGAGGCGGTTGCGCTGGCACGGCGGCTGGCGCCGGACGTCGTGCTCATGGACGTACGGATGCCCGACCTTGATGGCATCGCCGCGACCCGCGAGCTGGTGGACACCGTCCCCGAGGCGAAGGTGCTGATCCTGACCACGTTCGAACAGGACGACTACGTCTTCGGCGCGCTGCGGGCCGGCGCCTCCGGATTCCTGCTCAAACGGACACGGCCCGAGGACCTCATCGCCGCCGTCCACACGATCGCCGAGGGCGACTGCCTGCTCTCGCCTTCTGTCACGCGGCGGGTCATCGATCGCATGGCGCAGCAGCCCGTGCCGGACCTGACCGGCCAGGCCAGGCTCGCCGACCTCACCCAGCGCGAGCGCGAGGTCCTTTCACTGATAGCGCGCGGGCTGTCCAACCGGGAGATCGCCGCCGCGCTGTTCATCGAGGAGTCCACGATCCGGACCCACGTCAAGCGGGTCCTGCTCAAACTCGGGCTGCGCGACCGCATCCAGGCCGTGATCTTCGCGTACGAGGCCGGCATCAACCAGACCCTAACTACGTCCGGCGAACCCCGCCCCCGGGCCGCCGGACCGTAACCCAAGCGCCTCGCGCCCATTGCCGCGGCGGCGCAACGCGGCAGACCCGCCAGCGAAGCGTCGGCCACCAGCTGGGCGTGTCGCGTTGATCACTGAGGCTGACTGTGGTGGACTGCGCATGTGTTCGATACGCCTGGCCCGCCTGGTGATGCAGGGTTGCGCGCGGCGAACGCGCGGCTGCGGGAGCTGCTGGCCGAGCGGGACGCCGAGATCGCGGCGTTGCGGGCGCGGGTAGCGCAGGCCGAAGGGCTGGCGGCGGACCTGCGGGAGCAGGTCGCTGAGCTTGCCGCCAGGGTGGGGCGGAATTCCCTGAAGAACTCCTCCCGGCCGCCCTCGTCGGACGGGCTGGGCAAGCCGGCCCCGAAGTCGCTGCGGAAGAGGACCGGCCGCAAGCCCGGCCGGCCAAAGGGGCAGCCGGGCGCGACGATGAGCCTGGCCGATCATCCCGATCACGTGATCCGGCACGAGCCGGGCTGCTGCGGCAGGTGCGGCGCGGGCCTGGGCGGGGCGCCCGAGACCGGGATGGAGCGGCGGCAGGTGACGGAGATCCCGCCGGTGAAGGCGGAGGTCACCGAGCACCAGATGATCGAGCGGGAGTGCGGCGGCTGCGGGGCGCGGACCAGGGCACAGGCCCCGGACGGGGTGAACGCGCCGGTGCAGTACGGGCCGCGGGCTGCTGCCATGGCCACCTACCTGTGGCATGGCCAGTTCCTGTCCCGGGACCGGGCGGCCGCCGCGCTGGGCGAGATGTTCGGCTGCGCGCCGTCCCCCGGCGCGATCGCCGCGATGACGGCGAAGGTCGCCGGGATCATCGCGCCGGCGACCGATGCCATCGTCAAGGCGCTGATCGCCGCTGACGTCGCGCACTTCGATGAGACCGGGTTCCGGGTGGGCGGCAAGCTGGCCTGGGTGCACTCCGCGTCGTCCGGCAGGTTCGTGCTGGTCACCGTGCACGGCAAGCGAGGCAGGCGGGGCATGGACGCGGCCGGGGTGCTGCCGGCCTTCGCCGGGATCGCCTGCCATGATGCCTGGGCGCCCTACGACGGCTATGACGGGGTGGCCGGGCATGCCCTGTGCGGTGCTCACCTGCTCCGGGAACTGACCGCGGTCACCGAGACCGGCACTGCGGACGACGTGATCTGGGCGCGGCAGGCCATCGACGCGCTCCTGACCCTGAAAGAGGCCGCCGGCGCTGCCCGCGCCGCCGGGCATGACGCCATCGCCCGGAAGTCCTGGAAAAGAACGGCCGGTGGTTCCGCGACGCCGCAGACGCCGGCATCGTCTTCGGCACGCCCGCCGCAGCAGCCTCCAGCGCAAGCGCCACGCCCTGGCCACCCGGATGGCCCGCCGCGCCGGTGACTACCTCCGCTTCGCCCATGACCTGCGGGTTCCCTTCGACAACAACGAGGCCGAACAGGTCATCAGGATGAGCAAGCTGCGCATCAAGGTCTCCGG
>WNGE01000280.1_pt1 | contig 66184 bp, 67 predicted proteins | sample 5400651 | NCBI WGS metagenome assembly WNGE01 (sample SAMN13153370, study PRJNA577476) | soil metagenome | isolation source: 60 cm soil or saprolite under grassland replicate 2 | place: USA:California | collected 2016-06-15 | reverse complement strand
GGCTGCCCGGCGCAGCAGGGCATCGTCGCGCCCGCCGCCGAGCCGTGGGCGCAGCAGGAGCTCCGGTTCTCCGCGGTCTGGAACCGGACCCGGGGGGCCGGCGTGACGGTCGCGGTGGTGGACAGCGGCGTGGACGCGAACCCGCAGTTCGGGGACCGGGTCATCCCCGGCCCGGACCTGGTCGCCGGGACCAAGCCTGGCATCCCGCCCGGCGCCGACTGCGTGGGCCACGGCACCGCGGTGGCCAGCATCATCGCGGCCGCGCCGGTGCCGGGCGTCTCGTTCACCGGGGTCGCCCCGGCGGCGCGGATCCTGTCCGTGAAGATCAGCGGCACGGACACCTTCCCGACCTCGGTGACCCCGCGGGGGATCATGGACGCGGTGCAGTTCGGCGCCGACGTCATCAACCTGTCGCTGGCCACCCCGGACGACGTCCAGGGCCTGCGGAACGCCGTCGAGTACGCGCTGACCCCGGTCGGGGTCACGGCGCCCGGGGTGAACGTCACCAGCGCCTACCCGGGCACCTTCCCCGCCGCCTACGACGCGGCGCAGAACGGCACCAGCTTCGCCGCCGCCTTCGTGTCCGGGGTGGTCGCGCTGGTCAGGTCCGCGCACCCGGGGCTGAACGCGGCCCAGGTGGTGGCGCGGATCGAGGCCACGGCGCACGGCGGGACCCGCCCGGGAACCGGGCACGGCCTGGTCGACCCGGTCCGGGCCGTGACCGCGGTGCTGTCCGCCGAGCAAGCCAGCGCCGCCAGCAGCCGGGCCAGCGCCGCGCCGTCCGGCAGCTCCACGCGCACGGTGGCCCTGGCGGCGATCGCCGGCTCGTTCGGCCTCGTGGTCGTCGTGCTGACGGCGGTGCTGGTCATCCGCCGCCGGCCGGAAACCGGGCGGTTAGGACGGCACGCGCGCTAGGGCCACGGTCACGACCGCGCCGGCGGTGGACAGGGCCACCGGGTGCGGGTCGCCGCCCACCTCGGCGGCGGGCCGGACCTCCAGGCCGACCGCGAGCGTCTCGGCCGCGAGGAACCCGGCGTGGGCCCGGACCGCGTCCGCGACCACGCCGTCGGCGCCGATGTCGAGCCGGATCCGGTCCGAGACCGCCAGCCCGGCGTCCCGGCGGGCTTGCTGCACGATCCGCACCACGTCGCGCGCCGTGCCCTCGGCCGCGAGCTCCGGGGTCACCCGCAGGTCCAGCGCGATCAGCCCGGTGTTGCCGGGCAGCGCCGACGTCGAATCCGGATCGGCGGCGGCCAGCTTGAGCTCGTACTCGCCGGGCTCCAGTTCGACGCCGGCCGCCTCGATCCGGTCGCCCTGCTTGCCGGATTGGGTCCAGGACCCGGCCTTGACCGCCCGGATGACCTGCTGTACCTGCCCGCCGAGCCGGGGCCCGAGTACCCGCGGGTTCACCGCCAGCTCGAACCGGCCCAGGCTGGCCGGCTCGGCGGACAGCTCGACCGCCTTGACGTTGACCTCCTCCGCGATCAGCCCGGTGAACGGGGCCAGCGACCCGGCGGCCGGGTGGGCGATGGTCAGCGCGGCCAGCGGCAGCCTGACCCGCAGCTGGTGCGCCTTGCGCAACCCCAGAGCCGTACTGCAGACCGAGCGGACCAGGTCCATCGCCCCGGTCAGCTCCGCGTCACCCGGATCAGGGTTCCACCCGGACACGTCAGGCCAGTCCTCCAGGTGCACCGAAGCGCCGCCGGTCAGCCCGCGCCAGATCGCCTCGGTGGTCAGCGGCAGCAGCGGCGCGGCCGCCCGCGTCACGGTCTCCAGTACCGTCCAGAGCGTGTCGAGCGCGGCCGGCTCGCCGGCCCAGAACCGGCTCCGCGACCGCCGGATGTACCAGTTGGTCAGCACCTCCAGGTGGTCCCGGAGGGCCTGGCAGGCGGCGCCGACGTTGTAGCCGTCGAGCAGGGTCTCGATCTCGGTCACCGCCGTACGGGTCTTGGCCAGGATGTACCGGTCCAGGACGTGCTCGGACGATACCGAACGGGCCGCCTGATACGCCTCGGCATTGGCGTACAGCGCGAAGAAGTACCAGGAGTTCCACAGCGGCAGGATGGCCTGCCGGACGCCTTCGCGGATGCCCTGCTCGGTGACGATCAGGTTCCCGCCGCGCAGCACCGGACTGGCCATCAGGAACCAGCGCATCGCGTCCGAGCCGAACGTGTCGAACACCTCGTTCACGTCCGGGTAGTTGCGCAGGCTCTTGGACATCTTCGCCCCGTCGTTGCCGAGCACGATGCCGTGGCTCACGCAGGAGCGGAAGGCGGGCCGGTCGAACAGCGCGGTGGCCAGCACGTGCAGCGTGTAAAACCAGCCGCGGGTCTGGCCGATGTACTCCACGATGAAGTCGCCCGGGTAGTGCGAGTCGAACCACTCCCGGTTCTCGAACGGGTAGTGCACCTGGGCGAACGGCATCGACCCCGACTCGAACCAGCAGTCGAGCACCTCGGGCACCCGGCGCATCGTCGACTGACCCGTCGGGTCGTCCGGGTTCGGCCGGGTCAGCTCGTCGATGGCCGGCCGGTGCAGGTCGCCGGGGCGCACCCCGAAGTCACGCTCGAGCTCGTCCAGCGAGCCGTACACGTCGGTCCGCGGGTAGGCCGGGTCGTCGCTCTGCCAGACCGGGATGGGGGAGCCCCAGAACCGGTTCCGGCTGATCGACCAGTCCCGCGCTCCGGCCAGCCACTTGCCGAACGAACCGTGCTTGACGTGCTCGGGCACCCAGGTGATCTGCTCGTTCAGCTCGACCATCCGGCCGGAGAACGTCGTCACCGCGACGAACCAGCTCGACACGGCCTTGTAGATCAGCGGGTTGCGGCACCGCCAGCAGTGCGGGTAGGAGTGCGTATAGGTTTCCTTGCGCACCAGGTTGCCCTGCTCGCGCAGCTTCGTGGTGATGCCCGGGTTGGCGTCGAAGACGTGCTGACCCGCGAAGTCGGTTACCACCGGGGTGAACCGGGCCTGCTCGTCCACCGTCAGCACCGTCGGGATGCCGGCCGCGTTGCAGGCCAGGGCGTCGGCCTCGCCGTAGGCGGGTGCCATGTGCACCACCCCGGTGCCGTCCTCGGTGGTCACGTCGTCGGACAGGATCACCCGGAACGCGTTCTCGGTATCAGCCAGGTAACCGAACAGCGGCTCGTACCGCCGCCCGGCCAGCTCGGCCCCTGTCAGCGTGCCGACGATGGCGGCGTCCTCGAGTTCCCGCTCGTAGGCGGCCTGCCGGTCCCGGGCCAGGATGTACCGCTCGCCGTCTTTCTCGACGACCACGTAGCTGATGTCCGCGCCGACCGCGCAGGCCAGGTTGGACGGCAGCGTCCACGGGGTGGTGGTCCAGGCCAGCAGCCACTCCCCGGTCTCCAGCTTGAACCGGACGGTCACCGACGGGTCCTGCCGCTCGGCGTAGGTGTCGTCGTCCATCCGCAGCTCGTGGTTGGACAGCGGGGTCTCGCACCGCCAGCAGTACGGCAGCACCTTGAAGCCCTGGTAGACCAGGCCCTTGTCCCACAGCTGCCGGAAGGCCCACATGACGCTCTCCATGTAGGGGAGGTCGAGCGTCTTGTAGTCGTGCTCGAAGTCGACCCAGCGCGCCTGCCTGGTCACGTAGTCCTGCCACTCGCGCGTATAGCGCAGCACGGATTCGCGGCAGGCCTGGTTGAACTTCTCGATGCCCATGGCGAGGATGCCGGTCTTGCCGGAGATGCCGAGCAGACGTTCGGCCTCCACCTCGGCGGGCAGCCCGTGGCAGTCCCAGCCGAACCTGCGCTCCACCCTTTTGCCCTGCATGGTGCGGAAGCGCGGCACCAGGTCCTTGACATACCCGGTGATCAGGTGCCCGTAATGGGGCAGCCCGTTGGCGAACGGCGGCCCGTCGTAGAACACGAACTCGTCGTCGGCCGGGCGCTGCCGGATCGACTCGCGGAACACCTCGCCGGCCTCCCAGGAGTCCAGCACCTCGCGCTCGAGCGCGGGGAAGTCAGGCTGGGCGGGTACGTCGGTGTGCCCGGTACGCGGGTAAACGGCCATGTGCTCGGTCCTCGTGGTGCTGCGTGCCTGTTCCACGAGGACGACGCGCCCGCTCCCGCGCGGGCGTACCGCGGTACCACCTCGCTTGCCGCCGGGGACCCGGCGGCCGCTCGTCAACCGGCTGTGACGGGCCGGACCCGCCCGGTTCTAATCGGGCCGCGCGCGAACGCCGGCCCTTTCTTCCGGGGGCTCCCCGGTGATAGCCGGATCATTGCCTTGGGACTGTAAGCCTAGCCGCTGCCGCGGGTATTCCGGGCCAGGTTATTCCGCGCCGTCCAGCCACGCGTCGATGCCGGTTAGCAGCCGGGCCCGGACCGGCTCCGGCGCGGCCGACGACTGGACCGACATGCGGGCCAGGTCGGCCAGTTCGGCGTCGGTGAATCCGTGCGCCTGGCGGGCGATCTCGTACTGCGCGGTCAGCCGGGTGCCGAACAGCAGCGGGTCGTCGGCGCCGAGCGCGACCGGCACGCCCGCCTCGACCAGGCGGCGCAGCGGGACCTGCGCCGGGGACGCCGCCACGCCGAGCGCGACGTTGGACGACGGGCACACCTCGCACGTGACCCAGTCGGCGGCCAGCCGCTTGACCACGGCGGGATCCTCGGTGGCCCGGATGCCGTGGCCGATCCGGTCCGCGTGCAGGTCGTTCAGGCAGGCCTCGACGCTGGCCGGCCCGGCCAGCTCCCCGCCGTGCGGGACCAGGAGCAGCCCGGCCCGTTCGGCGATCCTGAACGCGGCGGCGAACTCGCGCGCGGCCCCCCGCCGCTCGTCGTTGGACAGGCCGAACCCGATCACCCCCCGCCCGGCGTACTGGGCCGCCAGCCGGGCCAGGGTCCTGGCCTCCAGCGGGTGCTTGGTCCGGTTGGCCGCCACGATCACGCCGATGCCGACCCCGGTAGCCGCCGTGGCGTCCGCGGCCGCGTCCAGGACCAGCTCGATCATGTTGGTGATGCCGCCGAACCGGCCGCCGTACCCGGACGGGTCAACCTGGATCTCCAGCCAGCCCGACCCGTCCGCCCGCTCGTCCTGCGCGGTCTCGGTCAGCAGCCGGCGCACGTCGTGCGGGCCGCGCAGCACCGAACGCGCCGTGTCGTACAGCCGCTGGAACCGGAACCAGCCGCGCTCGTCGGTGCCGCTCAGCCGCGGCGGCCAGTCCTCGGTGAGCGCGTGCGGCAGCCGGATCCCCCGCTCGCGGGCCAGCTCGACCAGCGTCCCGTGCCGCATCGACCCGGTGAAGTGCAGGTGCAGGTGCGCCTTGGGCAGGGCGGCCAGCGGCCTCGGCGTTATCTTGCCTCCGCGAGCAGCTTGGCCATCCGGCTGATGCCCTCTTCCAGGTCGGCGTCGCCGAGCGCGCAGGAAAGCCGGAAGTAGCCCGGCGTGCCGAACGCCTCGCCCGGCACCACCGCCACCTCCGCCTCGTCCAGGATCAGCCCGGCCAGTTCGGCCGAGGTCTGCGGCCGCTGCCCGGCGATCTCGGTGCCGAGCAGCCCCTTGACGCTCGGGTAGCAGTAGAAGGCACCCTGCGGCTCCGGGCAGATCATGCCGGGAATCTCGTTCAGCATCCTGGCCATGGTCTGCCGGCGCCGGTCGAACGCCGCGCGCATCTCGGCCACCGCGGACAGGTCACCGGACACGGCGGTGAGCGCGGCCGCCTGGGCCACGTTGCAGACGTTGGAGGTGGCGTGGCTCTGCAGGTTCGCCGCCGCGCTGATCACGTCCTTCGGGCCGATCATCCAGCCGACCCGCCAGCCGGTCATCGCGTACGTCTTGGCCACGCCGTTCAGCACCACGCAGGTGCCGGCCGTCTCCGGTGCCTGGACCGGGATCGAGGAGAACGTCGCGCCGCCGTAGACCAGGTGCTCGTAGATCTCGTCGGTGACCACCCACAGGCCGTGCGCGGCGGCCCACTCGCCGATCCGCCTGACCTGATCGGGGGGGTAGACCGCCCCGGTCGGGTTGGACGGCGACACGAACAGCAGCACCTTGCTGCGGCTGGTCCTGGCCGCCTCGAGGTCCTCGACCGAGGCCAGGTAACCGGTCTGCTCGTCGGTGCGGACCGGCACCATCACCCCGCCGGCCAGCGCGATGGCCTCGGGATAGGTGGTCCAGTAGGGAGCCGGCACGATGACCTCGTCGCCCGGGTCGAGCAGGGTGGCGAACGTCTGGTAGACGGCCTGCTTGCCGCCGTTGGTGACCAGCACCTGACCGGCCTCGACCTGGTAGCCGGAATCCCGCGCGGTCTTGGCCGCGATCGCCTGCCTAAGCTCGGGCAGCCCGGCCGCCGGGGTGTACTTGTGGAAGCGCGGCTCGGCGCACGCCCGCTGCGCGGCCTCGACGATATAGCCGGGGGTGGGGAAGTCGGGCTCTCCGGCGCCGAAGCCGATGACCGGCCTGCCCGCCGCCTTCAGCGCCTTGGCCTTGGCGTCCACGGCCAGCGTGGCGGATTCGGAGATGGCGGACACGCGTGCGGAGACTCTGGTTGGCATGCGCTCCATTCTCCCATCCGCGCTCGGTGCCCCGCGCATCAATTACCGCCCGGCACTCTGGCAGTTCGACGGAAGGGCGGTTCGGACGTACACTGCATGAACCGGCAGCCGGGCTGTCGTTGCGGCAGCGTGCCCGCGGTGTTGGTGGAACGGTGTTTGTAGCACGGCGTTTGTGACACGGTGTTAGTAGCACGATGTTAGTAACACAGGGCAGTAGCTCAATTGGCCAGAGTCCCGGTCTCCAAAACCGGTGGTTGGGGGTTCGAGTCCCTCCTGCCCTGCGAGTGCAATCCGGCGAAACCGCCAAGCCGGCGGACCTATAGGTGAGGATATGGCGACTCAGACACGCGGTGAGGCCGCGGAGAAACGGAGCGGAGGCGGCGGCGCAGCCAAGCGCGAGACCCGGACCACCCCCGCCCTGTTCTTCCGGCAGATGGTCAGCGAACTTCGCAAGGTGATCTGGCCCACCCGGTCGATGCTGGTCACCTACACCGTGGTCTGCCTGGTCTTCGTGACCTTCATGGTCATCGTCGTCACGAGCCTGGACTACGGCTTCACCAAGCTGGTGTTCGCGCTGTTCGGCTAGGCGGCTCCAGGGCGGCGCCGCCGAGCGGGGCAAGCGCACGCCAGCGCGGCGCCATGACCGGGCCGGATGACCGTGGCCAGACGAGGCGGGCCCCGACAAGGCGGTACCGAGGAAAGAGAGAGTAATCGTGTCCGAGACCCAACATGGTCCCGTGGTGACGGACGCGGCAGGACCCGACGCGGAAACCGGGGAGGCTGATGACGTGAGCGAGTACAGCGAGGAAGCCGGCGGGCCCGATCCCGCGGGCGAGGCCGCTGACGCCCCATCGGCCGACGGCGTGTCCGAGGACCACGCCGACGTCGCGGCGGATGGCCTGGACGGGGACACGGCGGATGGCCAGGAAGCGGATGGCCAGGAAGAAGAAGAGGAGAAGCCGGACGACGCGCGCGAGGAGTTCGAGCGTGAGCTCCGCATGCTCCCGGGCGACTGGTACGTGGTGCACTCCTACGCCGGCTACGAGAACCGGGTGAAGACCAACCTGGAGAGCCGCATCCAGTCGCTCAACATGGAGGACTACATCTTCCAGATCGAGGTCCCGGTGCATCAGGTGACCGAGATCAAGGGCGGCAAGCGGCAGCAGGTCCAGGAGAAGGTGCTCCCCGGCTACATCCTGGTCCGGATGGACCTCACCGACGAGTCCTGGGCGGTAGTCCGCAACACCCCCGGCGTGACCGGTTTCGTCGGCCTGTCCAGCCGGCCGTCGCCGCTGCAGCTCGGCGAGGTGGCCTCCCTGCTCGCGCCGGAGCCGGAACCGGGAACCAAGCAGGCCGAGGCCGCCCGGCCGTCCACGGTGGAATTCGAGGTCGGCGAGAGCGTTACGGTAATGGACGGCCCGTTCGCCACGCTTCCCGCCACCGTGAACGAGATCAACTCCGACACCCAGAAGCTCAAGGTGCTGGTCTCGATCTTCGGCCGTGAGACCCCGGTCGAGCTGTCGTTCGACCAGGTGACCAAGATCTAGGAAACTAAGGACGCAACTGCCATGCCGCCAAGAAGGAAGAAGCTCGCCGCCCTCGTCAAGGTGCAGCTGCCTGCCGCCCAGGCCACCCCGGCGCCGCCCGTCGGCACCGCGCTGGGCCCGCACGGCGTGAACATCATGGACTTCGTCAAGCAGTACAACGCGGCGACGGAGAGCCAGCGGGGCAACATCATCCCGGTCGAGATCTCGATCTACGAAGACCGGACGTTCACTTTCATCACGAAGACCCCGCCCGCCCCCGAGCTGATCAAGAAGGCCGCGGGCGTGGACAAGGGCAGCGCCGAGCCGCACAAGACCAAGGTCGGCAGCATCACCGCCGCCCAGGTCCGCGACATCGCGCAGACCAAGATGCCGGACCTGAACGCGACCACGATCGAGGCCGCCGAGAAGATCATCGCTGGCACCGCCCGCTCGATGGGCATCAAGGTCGAGAAGTAAGCGTTATAACCATCCAGAACGTAGTGGCAGGGCCTCGCGCGGCCCGCTGACCACGACCTCCGGACATGAGGAGACCCAGACATGAAGCGCAGCAAGTCTTACCGCCAGGCCGACGAGCAGATCGACCACGAGCGGCTCTACAGCCCGGCCGAGGCGGTCACCATCGCCAAGGCGGGTAAGGTGACGAAGTTCGACCCGACCGTCGAGGTAGCCCTGCGGCTCGGCGTCGACCCGCGCAAGCAGGACCAGATGGTCCGCGGCACGGTCAACCTGCCCAACGGCACCGGCAAGACTGCCCGGGTGCTCGTCTTCGCCACCGGCGACCGGGCCGAGGAGGCCCGCGCTGCGGGCGCGGACTTCGTCGGCTCCGACGACATGATCGAGCGGATTCAGGGCGGCTTCCTCGACTTCGACGCGGTCGTCGCCACCCCCGACATGATGGGCAAGGTCGGCCGTCTCGGCCGCGTGCTCGGCCCGCGCGGCCTGATGCCGAACCCGAAGACCGGGACCGTTACGCCGGACGTCGCCAAGGCCGTGACCGAGATCAAGGGCGGCAAGATCGAGTTCAGGACCGACCGGCATGGCAACCTGCACTTCATCATCGGCAAGGCGTCCTTCCCGTCGAACGCGCTGCTGGAGAACTACGCCGCCGCTCTGGACGAGGTGATCAGGCTCAAGCCCGCCGCGGCCAAGGGCCGGTACCTGAAGAAGGTCACCTTCACCACCACGATGGGCCCCGGCATCCCGGTCGACCCCAACAAGACCCGCAACCTGGCCGACGACCTAGCCGAAGCCACCGCCTGACCCAAGCGCCCCGCCCACCTCGAGCGCCCCGCCGGAGCCTGGCGCCCCGCCGGAGCCAAGCGCCCCGCCCGAGCCAGGCGCCCCGCCCGAGCCCGAGCGCACAGCGGCCGGTCCCATCCGGGACCGGCCGCTTCCTTTGCCCCTAGCGACTCGCCCCTAGCGATCCCGCCCGGTCACCGCCGGCATGGCATCATCCGTCCCACGTGTCCCTTAATCACCCTTACGTCACTTGCGCCACCAATGCACACGTTGCAGAAGCGCGGACGTGCCTCCGTGCCGCCCGGGTAACCACGGCGATGTGACATCGTGGTGGTCAGGACCACGGCGATGTCACATCGCCGTGGTTGCGGCACCCGGCCGGTCGATGCTGGTGTGACAGAAGTCCGCTTTCGTCGAGGGGCACCCACGCTGCAAGCCGCGAGTGAGCGTTGGCTGCCGACGTGATACGGCGGAGCGGAGCCGTCGGGCCCGCCAGGTGCACGCGGACCGCGATTTGGTCAAGCCTGGGCACGGACCCTACACTGAATCTGCCGAAGACCGCTGGATGCCGTCACCCGTGATGGCCGAAGGCTCCGGCTGGGGTCGCGAGATCCCGGCGCCGGACATCCCGCGCAGGTGAACTGAGCTGTACCGCTCGGCCCGACCAGGGCTGGCGTTGCCGCCCCGTGCGCCTCGCGCCGGGGCGTTTTTGCTGTCTCCGGCGGTTACGTAACGCACGAAGTGCTTCTCGATAACAGTGCTTCTAGATGACGGAGAGGAGGCACATGGCTAACGCAGAGAAGGTCGCCGCGGTCGCCGAGCTCACCGAGCGGTTCAGGGGCTCGTCTGGCGCCGTGCTGACCGAGTACCGCGGGCTTACCGTGGCCCAGCTCGCCGAGCTGCGCCGGTCGCTGGGCGGCCACGCCACGTTCGCCGTGGTAAAGAACACCCTTACCAAGATCGCGGTCAACGAGGCGGGGCTCGACGAGCAGCTGTCCTCGCTGCTGGCCGGACCGTCGGCGATCGCGTTCGTCGACGGCGACGTGGTCGAGGCGGCCAAGGGCCTGCGCGACTTCGCCAAGGCGAACCCGCTGCTGGTGATCAAGGGCGGGGTGCTCGACGGCAAGGCGATGAGCCCGTCGGAGATCACCAAGCTGGCCGACCTGGAGCCGCGCGAGGTGCTGCTGGCCAAGCTGGCCGGCGCCATGAAGGCGTCGCTGGCCGGCGCGGCCGCGACGTTCAACGCGCTGCCGGTGCAGCTGGCCCAGCTCGCCGAGGCGCTGCGCGTCAAGCGCGCCGAAGCCGAAGGCGGCGCTCCCGAGGCCAGCGCCCCTGAGGCCAGCGCCCCCGAGGCCAGCGCCCCCGAGGCCAGCGCTCCCGAAGCCGACGCGGCTGAGGCCAGCGCGGCCGAGGCGGGCACTCCCGACGCGCAAGCCGCGGCGGGCGACGGCGACGAAGGCTGACCAGATCACACGCGGACCACACGCTAGGAATTTGAAGGAACGAGGAAGACACCACCATGGCGAAGATGAGCACTGACGACCTCCTCGAGGCGTTCAAGGAGATGACTCTGCTCGAGCTCTCCGACTTCGTGAAGCAGTTCGAGGAGACGTTCGACGTGAAGGCGGCCGCCCCCGTGGCGGTGGCCGCCCCGGCCGCAGGCGGGACCGCAGGCGGCGAGGCCGAGCAGGCCGAGGAACAGGACGAGTTCGACGTCATCCTTGAGGCTGCGGGCGACAAGAAGATTCAGGTCATCAAGGAGGTGCGCAGCCTGACCAGCCTGGGCCTGAAGGAGGCCAAGGACCTGGTCGACGGCTCGCCCAAGACGGTCCTGGAGAAGGTCAACAAGGAGAGCGCGGACAAGGCGAGGGCGGCCCTTGAGGGCGCCGGCGCCACCGTCACCGTCAAGTAGCCGGAAGGCTGCGTTAGGCGGCAGAAGCGCTGCGAGACCCGGGCTCCGCATCACCGCGGGCCCGGGTCTCGTTACGTCCGCGACTCATGTCCGCGACACGCCCGGACGAGTCCGCGGCACGCCCGGGCCACGTTCACGGCACGCCCGGGCTACGTTCACGACCAGCCCAGACGGCAGCCGCCGCTGGGCAGGAATATCGTTATACCCCGCTGTGTTGTCACCTACACATAACACCGCATGTGGCATCCGTCACCTAGGCAATGTGCACCGAGTGTCCGGTTTAGACTTGACTCTTGGCCGCCAAAGAGCGATGCTGCGGAGCAACCGTGAATCTCATAGTGGCGTACACTTGACGAGTAGTGTGACCTTTGGCTACACTGCTAGTTTGCGCTGCACTCTGACGTCCTCGGTCTCTCCCTCGCGTCTACGGGGTTTTGCCGCGGGGCGTTTGGCGTGCGTGCGGTGATATTTCCGCGACAAAGTTCGGAAGGACCCCTGTTGGCAGCATCGCGCAGCGCCTCCGCAACGACTACCTCCGCCACGAATACTGGTTCACGCCGCGTGTCCTTCGCGCGTATCCAGGAGCCGCTCAAGGTACCCGACCTCCTCGCCCTCCAGACCGAGTCCTTCGACTGGCTGCTCGGCAACGAGAGGTGGCAGAACCGGATCAGTGAAGCCCTGGACGCCGGCCGCAAGGACGTGGCCGAGCAGTCCGGCCTCGAGGAGATCTTCGAGGAGATCAGCCCGATCGAAGACTTCTCCGGCACCATGTCACTCTCGTTCCGCGATCACCGGTTCGAGCCGCCCAAGTACTCCTCCGAGGAGTGCAAGGACAAGGACATGACGTACTCCGCCCCGATGTTCGTGACGGCGGAGTTCATCAACAACACCACGGGCGAGATCAAGAGCCAGACGGTGTTCATGGGCGACTTCCCGCTGATGTCCGCCAAGGGCACCTTCATCATCAACGGCACCGAGCGCGTTGTGGTCAGCCAGCTAGTCCGCTCGCCGGGCGTCTACTTCGACCGGCAGGTCGACAAGACCAGCGACAAGGACATCTACTCCTGCAAGGTGATCCCCAGCCGCGGGGCCTGGCTCGAGTTCGAGATCGACAAGCGGGACGCCGTGGGCGTCCGTATCGACCGCAAGCGCAAGCAGAGCGTCACCGTGCTGCTGAAGGCGCTGGGCTGGGACGACGCGAAGATCCTGGACCGCTTCGGCGGGTACGAGTCGATGCGCGCCACCCTGGAGAAGGACCACACGGCCGGCCAGGACGAGGCGCTGCTCGACATCTACCGCAAGCTGCGGCCCGGTGAGCCGCCGACGCGCGAGTCGGCCCAGGCGCTGCTGGAGAACCTTTACTTCAACCCGAAGCGGTACGACCTGGCCAAGGTGGGCCGCTACAAGGTCAACAGGAAGCTCGGCCTCGAGCTGCCGATCCGGCAGGGCACGCTGAGCGAGAACGACATCGTCGCCACCATCGAGTACCTGGTCCGGCTGCACGCGGGCGAGGAGGAGATGATCTCCGGCGAGGTGATCATCCCGCTGGAGACCGACGACATCGACCACTTCGGCAACCGCCGGCTGCGCACCGTGGGCGAGCTGATCCAGAACCAGGTCAGGCTCGGCCTGGCCCGGATGGAGCGCGTCGTCAGGGAGCGGATGACGACCCAGGACGTCGAGGCGATCACGCCGCAGACCCTGATCAACATCCGGCCCGTGGTCGCGTCCATCAAGGAGTTCTTCGGCACCAGCCAGCTCTCGCAGTTCATGGACCAGACCAACCCGCTGGCCGGGCTGACCCACAAGCGGCGCCTCAGCGCGCTGGGCCCCGGCGGCCTGAGCCGCGAGCGGGCGGGCTTCGAGGTCCGCGACGTGCACCCCAGCCACTACGGCCGGATGTGCCCGATCGAGACCCCGGAAGGGCCGAACATTGGCCTGATCGGGAGCCTGTCCAGCTACGCGCGGGTGAACGCGTTCGGCTTCGTCGAGACGCCGTACCGCAAGGTCGTCGACGGCGTGGTGATCGACCAGATCGACTACCTGACCGCCGACGAGGAGGACAGGCACGTCATCGCCCAGGCCAACACGCTGCTCGGGGAGGATGGCGCCATCGCCGAGAGCCGCGTGCTGGTCCGCCGCAAGGGCGGCGAGGTCGACTACATCCCGCCGGACGAGGTCGACTACATGGATGTGTCCGCGCGCCAGATGGTGTCCGTGGCCACCGCCATGATCCCGTTCCTCGAGCACGACGACGCCAACCGCGCCCTGATGGGCTCGAACATGCAGCGCCAGTCGGTGCCGCTGCTGCGCAGCGAGGCGCCGCTGGTCGGCACCGGCATGGAATACCGCGCCGCCACCGACGCGGGCGACGTGATCCTGGCCGAGAAGGCAGGCGTGGTCGAGGAGTCCTGCGCGGACTACGTGACCGTGATGAACGACGACGGCACCAGGACCACCTACCTGGTGTCCAAGTTCAAGCGCTCCAACCAGGGCACCTCCTTCAACCAGAAGCCCATCGTCGAAGAGGGCGACCGGGTCGAGCGGGGCCAGGTGCTGGCCGACGGCCCGTGCACCGACCTGGGCGAGATGGCACTCGGCAAGAACCTGCTCGCGGCGTTCATGCCGTGGGAGGGTCACAACTACGAGGACGCCATCATCCTCTCCCAGCGCCTCGTCCAGGATGACGTGCTCAGCAGCATCCACATCGAGGAGCACGAGGTCGACGCGCGCGACACCAAGCTGGGCCCGGAGGAGATCACCAGGGACATCCCGAACGTCTCCGACGAGGTCCTGGCCGACCTGGACGAGCGCGGCATCATCAGGATCGGTGCCGAGGTCGTCAACGGCGACATCCTGGTCGGCAAGGTCACCCCGAAGGGCGAGACCGAGCTGACCCCGGAGGAGCGGCTGCTGCGCGCGATCTTCGGCGAGAAGGCCCGCGAGGTCAGGGACACCAGCCTCAAGGTCCCGCACGGCGAAGAGGGCAAGGTCATCGGCGTCCGCGTGTTTACCCGCGAGGACGGCGACGAGCTGCCGCCCGGCGTGAACGAGCTGGTCCGGGTGTACGTGGCCCAGAAGCGCAAGATCACCGACGGCGACAAGCTGGCCGGACGGCACGGGAACAAGGGCGTGATCGCGAAGATCCTGCCGGTGGAGGACATGCCGTTCCTCGAGGACGGCACCCCGGTGGACATCGTGCTCAACCCGCTCGGCGTGCCCGGCCGGATGAACGTCGGCCAGGTCCTCGAGACCCACCTCGGGTGGGTGGCCAAGACCGGCTGGCAGGTCGAGGGCAAGGACGCCGAGTGGAAGGACAGGCTGCGGAGCGTCAGCGCTGACGGCGCCCCGGCCGGCACCCACGTGGCCACCCCGGTGTTCGACGGGGCCAGGGAAGAGGAGATCACCGGCCTGCTCGGCAGCACGCTGCCGAACCGGGACGGCCAGCGGATGGTCGGCTCCAGCGGGAAGGCCAGGCTGTTCGACGGCCGGACCGGTGAGCCGTTCAAGGACCCGATCGCGGTCGGCTACATCTACATCCTGAAGCTGCTGCACCTGGTGGACGACAAGATCCACGCGCGCAGCACCGGCCCGTACTCGATGATCACCCAGCAGCCGCTGGGCGGCAAGGCGCAGTTCGGCGGCCAGCGCTTCGGCGAGATGGAGGTCTGGGCGCTCGAGGCCTACGGCGCCGCCTACGCCCTCCAGGAACTGCTCACCATCAAGTCCGACGACGTTCTCGGTCGCGTGAAGGTCTACGAGGCCATCGTCAAGGGCGAGAACGTCCCAGAACCGGGGATCCCGGAATCATTCAAGGTGCTGATCAAGGAAATGCAGTCTTTGTGTCTCAACGTCGAGGTGCTGTCGAGCGACGGCGCCGCGATCGAGATGCGCGATACCGACGAGGATGTCTTCCGCGCAGCCGAGGAACTCGGCATCGACCTGTCCCGGCGCGAGCCGAGCAGTGTCGAAGAGGTCTGATCAAGAAGGGGGAATACCGCACATGCTAGATGTCAACTTCTTCGACGACCTCCGCATCGGCCTCGCCACCGCCGAGGACATCAGGCAGTGGTCACACGGCGAAGTGAAGAAGCCGGAGACCATTAACTACCGCACCCTCAAGCCGGAAAAGGACGGGCTCTTCTGCGAGAAGATCTTCGGCCCGACCCGGGACTGGGAGTGCTACTGCGGCAAGTACAAGCGGGTCAGGTTCAAGGGCATCATCTGTGAGCGCTGCGGCGTGGAAGTCACCCGCGCCAAGGTGCGGCGCGAGCGGATGGGCCACATCGAGCTGGCCGCGCCGGTCACGCACATCTGGTACTTCAAGGGCGTGCCCAGCCGGCTCGGCTACCTGCTCGACCTGGCGCCGAAGGACCTGGAGAAGGTCATCTACTTCGCCGCTTACATGATCACCTACGTGGACGACGACGCGCGGGCGCGCGACCTGCCGTCCCTCGAGGCGAAGATCAGCGTCGAGCGCGGTCAGCTCGAGCAGCGCCGCGACTCCGACGTCGAGGCCCGGCAGGCCAAGCTGGAGGCCGACCTGGCCGAGCTCGAGGCGCAGGGCGCCAAGAGCGACGCCAAGCGGAAGCTGCGCGAGTCCTCCGACCGGGAGTGCAAGCAGATCAGGGACCGCGCGGGCAAGGAGATCGACCGCCTGGACGAGGTCTGGAGCAGGTTCAAGAACCTGAAGGTCCAGGACCTCGAGGGCGACGAGCTGCTGTACCGCGAGATGCGGGACCGGTTCGGCCGGTACTTCCGCGGCGGCATGGGCGCGCAGGCCATCCAGGACCGGCTGGCCAGCTTCGACCTGGACGCGGAGGCGCAGAGCCTGCGCGACACGATCCGCACCGGCAAGGGCCAGAAGAAGGCCCGCGCGCTGAAGCGGCTCAAGGTCGTGTCCGCGTTCCTGAACACCCGCAACTCGCCCATGGGCATGGTGCTCGACTGCATCCCGGTGATCCCGCCGGACCTGCGGCCGATGGTCCAGCTCGACGGTGGCCGGTTCGCCACGAGCGACCTCAACGACCTGTACCGAAGGGTCATCAACCGGAACAACCGGCTGAAGAGGCTGCTCGACCTGGGCGCGCCCGAGATCATCGTGAACAACGAGAAGCGGATGCTCCAGGAGGCAGTCGACAGCCTGTTCGACAACGGCCGCCGCGGCCGTCCGGTCACGGGGCCTGGCAACCGCCCGCTGAAGTCCCTGTCCGACATGCTGAAGGGCAAGCAGGGCCGGTTCCGCCAGAACCTGCTCGGCAAGCGCGTCGACTACAGCGGTCGCTCCGTCATCGTGGTCGGCCCGCAGCTCAAGCTGCACCAGTGCGGTCTGCCCAAGCAGATGGCCCTGGAGCTGTTCAAGCCGTTCGTGATGAAGCGCCTGGTTGACCTCAACCATGCGCAGAACATCAAGTCGGCCAAGCGGATGGTGGAGCGGGCCCGCCCGGTGGTGTGGGACGTGCTCGAGGAGGTCATCACCGAGCACCCGGTGCTGCTGAACCGGGCGCCGACGCTGCACCGCCTCGGCATCCAGGCCTTCGAGCCGCAGCTGGTCGAGGGCAAGGCAATCCAGATCCACCCGCTGGTCTGCACCGCGTTCAACGCGGACTTCGACGGCGACCAGATGGCGGTGCACCTGCCGCTGTCGGCCGAGGCGCAGGCCGAGGCGCGGATCTTGATGCTGTCCACCAACAACATCCTCAAGCCCGCCGACGGCAAGCCGGTCACCATGCCCACCCAGGACATGATCATCGGCCTGTACTGCCTGACCAGGGAGACCGAGGACGCACCGGGTAAGGGCCGGGCGTTCTCCTCGCTGTCCGAGGCCCTGATGGCCTACGACTCGGGCGAGCTGGCCTTGGACGCCAGGATCGAGATCCGGCTGTCCGGCATCGTCCCGCCGCGTGACTTCGTGCGGCCCGAGGGAGCCGAGGACGGCGACTCAGCAGGTCCGATCCGGCTGTCCACCACGCTGGGCCGGTGCATCTTCAACGAGACGCTGCCGGCCGACTTCCCGTTCGTCAACTACCTGGTGGACAGGAGGGCGCTGACGATCATCGTCAACTCGCTCGCCGAGACCTACCCGAAGGTCGACGTGGCGACGGCCCTTGACGCGCTCAAGGACGCCGGCTTCCACTGGGCCACCCGGGCGGGTGTCACGATCGGCATCGAGGATGTCGTCGCGCCGCCGAACAAGGCAGCGATCCTGGAGAACTACGAGCGCCGCGCCGACAAGGTGCAGCGCGAGTACGACCGGGGCCTGATCACCGACGAGGAGCGTCGTCAGGAGCTCATCGAGATCTGGACGCACGCGACCGCCGAGGTGGCGCAGGACATGGAGGCGGCCTTCCCCGAGACCAACTCGGTCTGGATGATGGTCAACTCCGGCGCCCGCGGTAACCCGATGCAGGTCCGGCAGATCGCCGGCATGCGCGGTCTGGTCTCCAACCCGAAGGGCGAGACCATCCCGCGGCCGATCAGGTCCAGCTTCCGCGAGGGGCTGTCGGTGGTCGAGTACTTCATCTCGACCCACGGCGCCCGCAAGGGCCTGGCCGACACCGCGCTCCGCACGGCGGACTCCGGGTACCTCACCCGCCGCCTGGTGGACGTGGCGCAGGACGTGATCGTGCGCGAGGAGGACTGCGGCACCGACCGGGCGATCAGCATGCGGATCGCGGAGAAGGACGCCGAGGGCCGCCTGCGCAAGCTGCCGAACATCGAGAACACCGGCACGGGCCGTACCGTGGCGGAGGACATCGAGGTCGACGGCGTGATCCTGGCCAAGGTCGGGGACGACACGACCGAGAACATGATCGACCGGCTGACCGAGGCCGGGGTGGAGGCCATCCGCACGTCCAGCGTGCTGGTCTGCGAGGCCAAGATCGGCGTCTGCGGCAAGTGCTACGGCCGCTCGCTCGCCTCCGGCAAGCGGGTGGACGTCGGCGAGGCCGTCGGCATCGTCGCCGCCCAGTCGATCGGCGAGCCCGGCACCCAGCTCACCATGCGGACCTTCCACACCGGTGGCGTGGCGGGCCAGGACATCACCCACGGCCTGCCGCGTATCCAGGAGCTCTTCGAGGCCCGCATCCCCAAGGGCATGGCGCCCATCAGCGAGTACGAGGGCCGGGTCAAGATCGAGGAGACCGAGAAGACCAGGAAGATCATCGTGGTGCCCGACGACGGCTCGGAAGAGGCGTCGTACCAGGTCCCGATGCGCTCCAGGCTCCTGGTCAGCGACGGCGGCCACGTGGCCGTCGGCCAGCAGCTCATCGCGGGCGCGGTCAACCCGCACGAGGTGCTGCGCATCCTCGGCGGCCGGGCGGTCCAGCTGCACCTCGTGCACGAAGTGCAGGAGGTGTACCGGTCGCAGGGTGTCTCGATCCACGACAAGCACATCGAGATCATCATCCGGCAGATGCTGAAGCGGGTGAACGTGCTCGAATCCGGCGACACCGAGCTGCTGCCCGGTGAGCTGGTCGAGCGGCCCCGGTTCGAGGAGGTCAACCGCGCGGTGGTGAACGAAGGCGGCACCTCGGCCGCTGGCCGCGCCGTCCTGATGGGCATCACCAAGGCGTCGCTGGCCACCGAGTCGTGGCTGTCGGCGGCCTCCTTCCAGGAGACCACCCGGGTGCTGACCGACGCGGCCATCCACGCCAAGTCGGACTCGCTGCTGGGCCTGAAGGAGAACGTCATCATCGGCAAGCTCATCCCGGCCGGTACCGGCATGCAGGTGTACCGGAACATCCGGGTCGAGCCGACCGACGACGCCCGCTCGTCGGCCTTCCCGCCCGGCAGTTACGCCGAATCGGAGAACTACGCCTTCGGCCAGGGTTCCGGCGAGGCCGTGCCGCTGGAGGAGTACGACTTCGGCTCCTACAACCGGTAGGTAAACCCACTGCCGTAACGGGCTGGCGTGGGCGAAAGCTGACCGCCAGCCCGTTCGGCATATATACCGAACGACCCGGCCTCCCGCCTCCCCGCACCCCTCTCCGCCCCCGAACCGCGGGATTAAACGGCGAGGCCGGGGTGTTGCAACAGGTACGAGCAATGCGGGCATCCACGCCGTATCCCGGAGGGGACTGGGTTTGTGGACGCTCGATTTTGCTTGAGAGTAGTGGCATGGTAAGTTCATCAATCGTGTCCGTGTCCGCATGGACGCATAGGCATGCCAGCTGACGGCCGTACCAGTCGAACTGGACCGGGGACGGAAGGTCTGCGGATCGGTTCCGGGTGGCTGGCCGGCTGGTAGCTTGGGTTTCCTCTCTCCCAGTAGTCGGCTCTTAGCGAGCCGCTGACGCCCGGTCAGGACGACACGCCCGACCTCGGGGGTCGGCGGAGGGTAGAAAACCCCAGGCTAGACGGTTGCCGGATCCCATTTCGGGGTCCTAAGACCGCCTAGATACCTCGAAGGCTCGCCAGCAATGAACGTGACAGGGCTCGCGCGTGAGCGCGGGCCGGAACGACGGGAAAGACGGAGACGCGGTTGCCCACGATCCAGCAGCTGGTCCGCAAGGGCCGCCAGGACAAGGTAGCGAAGAACAAGACGCCGGCGCTCAAGGAGAGCCCGCAGCGCCGCGGCGTGTGCACGCGTGTCTACACGACCACGCCCAAGAAGCCGAACTCGGCCCTACGCAAGGTCGCCCGGGTCCGGCTGACCAGCCAGATCGAGGTCACCGCGTACATCCCGGGTGTCGGGCACAACCTGCAGGAGCACTCGATCGTGCTGGTGCGGGGCGGCCGGGTGCGCGACCTGCCCGGTGTCCGTTACAAGATCATCCGCGGCTCCCTGGACACCCAGGGCGTCCGCAACCGCAAGCAGGCTCGCAGCCGTTACGGAGCGAAGAAGGAGAAGAGCTGAGATGCCTCGCAAGGGTCCCGCGGCCAAGCGGCAGCTTGTCACCGATCCGGTCTACGGCTCGCCGCTTGTCACCGCGCTGGCTAACAAGGTGCTCAAGGACGGCAAGCGGTCCGTCGCCGAGCACATCGTCTACGGAGCGCTCGAGGGGTGCCGGGACAAGACCGGCAACGACCCGGTGATCACCCTGAAGCGCGCGCTGGACAACGTCAAGCCGACGCTCGAGGTCCGCAGCCGCCGGGTCGGCGGCGCGACCTACCAGGTGCCGGTGGAGGTCCGCGCCTCCCGCAGCACGACGCTCGCGCTGCGCTGGATCGTCTCCTACGCCAGGAACCGGCGGGAGAAGACGATGACCGAGCGGCTCATGAACGAGCTGCTGGACGCGAGCAACGGCCTGGGTGCCAGCGTCAAGCGGCGCGAGGACACCCACAAGATGGCGGAGTCCAACAAGGCCTTCGCCCACTACCGCTGGTAAGCGCAAGGCTTGACCAGAACTACAGACTTACGAGAACGAGGAAACCAAAGTGGCCAGCACGACCGCCGTAGACCTCGCCAAGGTCCGAAACATCGGGATCATGGCGCATATCGACGCGGGCAAAACGACGACCACCGAGCGCATCCTGTTCTACACCGGCATCAACTACAAGCTCGGTGAGGTCCACGAGGGCGCGGCCACCATGGACTGGATGGAGCAGGAGCAGGAACGCGGCATCACCATCACGTCTGCCGCTACCACGACGAGCTGGCTCGGCCACACCATCAACATCATCGACACTCCGGGGCACGTGGACTTCACCGTCGAGGTGGAGCGCTCGCTGCGGGTGCTCGACGGCGCGGTCGCGGTCTTCGACGCCGTGGCCGGCGTCGAGCCGCAGTCCGAAACCGTCTGGCGGCAGGCTGACCGGTACGGCGTACCGCGGATCTGCTTCGTCAACAAGATGGACCGGGTGGGCGCCGAGTTCCACCGTTGCGTGGACATGATCGTCGACCGGCTGGGCGCGACCCCGCTGGTCGTCCAGCTGCCGTGGGGCGTCGAGTCCGACTTCCGCGGCGTCATCGACCTGGTGCGCGTGCGCGCGCTGCTCTGGCAGACCGAGGGCAAGGGCGACAAGTACGACGTCGTCGGGATCCCGGACGACCACGTCGAGGCGGCGCGCGAGTATCGCGACCGGCTGCTCGAGACCATCGCCGAGAACGACGACGAGATGATGGAGCTGTACCTGGAGGGCACCGAGCCGTCCGAGGAGCAGCTCATCGCGGCCATCAGGCGCGCGACCATCGCCGGATCGGTGACCCCGGTGCTGTGCGGGACCGCGTTCAAGAACAAGGGCGTCCAGCCCATGCTCGACGCGATCGTGGACTACCTGCCCAGCCCGGTCGACATCCCGGCCGTGCAGGGGCACGCGGTGGGCGACGAGAGCACCGTCGTGGAGCGGCACCCCAACCCCGGGGAGCCTTTCTCCGCGCTGGCCTTCAAGATCATGTCGGACCAGCACCTCGGCAAGCTCACCTACATCCGGGTCTACTCGGGCACCGTGGAGTCCGGCAGCACCGTGCTCAACTCCATCAAGGGCCGCCGGGAGCGGATCGGCAAGATCTACCAGATGCACGCGAACAAGCGCGAGGAGCGCCCGTTCGCGGTGGCCGGGCAGATCGTCGCGGTGATGGGCCTGAAGGACACCACCACGGGCGACACGCTGTCCGCGCAGCGCGACCCGGTGATCCTGGAGTCGATGACCTTCCCGGCGCCGGTGATCAACGTGGCCATCGAGCCGAGGACCAAGAGTGACCAGGAGAAGCTGGGCACCGCGATCCAGCGGCTCGCCGAGGAGGACCCGACCTTCCAGGTCAGGACCGACGAGGAGACCGGCCAGACGATCATCTCCGGCATGGGCGAACTGCACCTGGAGGTGCTGGTCGACCGGATGCGCCGCGAGTTCAAGGTCGAGGCGAACATCGGCCGCCCGCAGGTCGCCTACCGCGAGACGGTCCGGCGCAAGGTGGAGAAGGTCGAGTACACGCACAAGAAGCAGACCGGCGGCTCCGGCCAGTACGGTCGCGTGCTCATCAACCTCGAGCCCACCGGCGGCGATGGCGGCGGGTACGAGTTCGAGAACAAGGTAACCGGAGGCCGGATCCCCAGGGAGTACATCCCCTCGGTGGACGCCGGCTGCCAGGAGGCCGCCGAGTTCGGCGTGCTGGCCGGCTACCCGATGGTCGACGTCAAGGTGACGCTGATCGACGGCGCCTACCACGAGGTCGACTCGTCCGAGCTCGCCTTCAAGATCGCCGGCTCGATGGCGTTCAAGAAGGCGGCCGCCCAGGCGGACCCCGCGCTGCTCGAACCGGTCATGGCCGTCGAGGTCAGGACGCCCGACGAGTACATGGGCGACGTCATCGGCGACCTGAACAGCCGCCGCGGCCATATTCAGGCCATGGAGGAGCGCTCCGGGGCCAGGGTGGTCAAGGCGCTTGTCCCGCTGTCGGAGATGTTCGGCTACGTGGGGGATCTGCGGAGCCGGACTCAGGGCCGGGCGGACTACAGCATGCAGTTCGATTCGTATGCCGAGGTCCCGCCCAGCATTGCCAAGGAGATCATCGCCAAGGCGCGAGGCGAGTAGCCAGCAGTCAGTACGGACCCCCCACCGGGGTGGGGGGTCGCAAAACCAACGAGGAGAATCCAGTGGCGAAGGCCAAGTTCCAGCGGACTAAGCCGCACGTCAACATCGGCACCATCGGGCACATCGACCACGGCAAGACCACGCTGACCGCGGCGATCACCAAGGTGCTGCACGACAAGATGCCCGAGGTCAACCCCTTCACTCCCTTCGACCAGATCGACAACGCGAAGGAAGAGAAGGAGCGCGGGATCACCATCTCGATCTCGCACGTCGAGTACCAGACCGACAAGCGGCACTACGCGCACGTGGACTGCCCCGGTCACGCGGACTACATCAAGAACATGATCACCGGTGCCGCCCAGATGGACGGCGCGATCCTGGTGGTCGCCGCGACCGACGGTCCCATGCCGCAGACCCGCGAGCACGTGCTGCTCGCCCGCCAGGTCGGCGTGCCCTACATCGTGGTCGCGCTGAACAAGGCGGACATGGTGGACGACGAGGAGATCCTCGAGCTGGTCGAGCTCGAGGTCCGCGAGCTGCTCACCGAGTACGAGTTCCCCGGCGACGACGTGCCGGTGGTGCGAGTATCGGCGCTCAAGGCGCTCGAGGGCGACGCCGAGTGGGGCGACAAGGTCATGGAGCTCATGAACGCCTGTGACGAGTCCATCCCGGAGCCGGTGCGCGAGGTCGACAAGCCGTTCCTGATGCCGGTCGAGGACGTGTTCTCGATCACCGGCCGCGGCACCGTGGTGACCGGCCGGATCGAGCGCGGCACCATCCACACCGGCGAGACCGTCGACATCATCGGCATCAAGGAGAAGGCGCAGTCCACCACCGTCACCGGTGTGGAGATGTTCCGCAAGATCCTTGACGACGGCCAGGCCGGCGACAACGTGGGCCTGCTGCTGCGCGGCATCAAGCGCGAGGAGGTGGAGCGCGGCCAGGTCGTGATCAAGCCGGGCACCAACACCCCGCACACCGAGTTCGAGGGCCAGGTCTACATCCTGTCCAAGGACGAGGGCGGTCGGCACACGCCGTTCTTCAACAACTACCGTCCGCAGTTCTACTTCCGGACCACCGACGTGACCGGCGTGGTGTACCTCCCCGAGAACACCGAGATGGTCATGCCGGGCGACCGGACCGACATGCGCGTCGAGCTGATCCAGCCCATCGCCATGGAGGAGGGCCTGCGGTTCGCGATCCGCGAAGGTGGCCGCACCGTCGGCGCCGGCCGGGTCACGAAGATCATCAAGTAACGGTCGCGCGACGGCGGGCCTGGCCGAAGGTCAGGTCCGCCTCGCGCGACAAAAGCGGGGGGTCGCCTTTGGGGGCGGAGCCCCCGGGCAAAACACAGCTGACTACAGCGAAGGACACCGAGGCCACAATGGCGGGACAGAAGATCCGCATCCGGCTCAAGGCATATGACCACGAGGTCATCGACAGCTCGGCGCGGAAGATCGTCGACACCGTGACGCGTACCGGCGCACGGGTGGCCGGCCCGGTGCCGTTGCCAACCGAGAAGAACGTGTACTGCGTCATCCGCTCTCCGCACAAGTACAAGGACTCGCGCGAGCACTTCGAGATGCGCACGCACAAGCGGCTGATCGACATCATCGACCCGACGCCCAAGACGGTGGACTCGCTGATGCGCCTCGACCTGCCGGCCGGCGTCGACATCGAGATCAAGCTCTGAGGAACGCACCGACCATGGGCAAGCAGATCAAAGGGATCCTGGGCACCAAGCTTGGCATGACCCAGGTCTTCAACGACGCCGGGCAGATCGTGCCGGTCACGGTGGTCCAGGCCGGGCCGTGCGTGGTAACCGGCGTACGCACCCCCGACAACGACGGCTACTCAGCCGTGCAACTCGGCTTCGGCGAGATCGATCCGCGCAAGGTGACCAAGCCGGTCAGCGGGATGTTCTCCAAGGCCGGCCTGACTCCGCGCCGGTACATCGCCGAGCTGCGGACCGATGACGCGTCCGAGTACACGCTCGGGCAGGAGGTCACCGCCGAGGTGTTCGCCAGCGGGCAGCACGTCGACGTGACCGGCCGGAGCAAGGGCAAGGGCAACGCGGGCGTCATGAAGCGGCACGGGTTCAAGGGCCTCGGCGCCGCGCACGGCACCCAGCGCAAGCACCGCTCGCCCGGTTCCATCGGCGCGTGCGCCACCCCGGGCCGGGTGTTCAAGGGCGTGCGGATGGCGGGCCGGATGGGCGGCGTGCGCACCACCGTGCAGTCGCTGACCGTGCACGCCGTCGACGCCGAGCGCGGGCTGCTCCTGATCAAGGGCGCGGTTCCCGGTCCGAGCGGTCGCGTCGTGCTCGTCCGCAGCGCGGCCAGGACGCTAGGAACTGAAGGGGAGGTTGCCCGATGACAGCGGTCAGCGTGATCGGCCCGGATAGCGACACGGGGTCCAAGACGGTGGAACTCCCCGACGAGATCTTCGCCGCCAAGGTGAACGTGCCGCTGATCCACCAGGTCGTGGTGGCGCAGCAGGCGGCGGCCCGGCAGGGCACCCACGCCACCAAGACCCGCGGCGAGGTGCGCGGCGGCGGCAAGAAGCCGTACCGCCAGAAGGGCACCGGCCGGGCCCGCCAGGGCTCGCTGCGCGCGCCCCAGTACGCGGGCGGCGGCGTGGTGCACGGCCCGCAGCCGCGTTCCTACGTGCAGCGGACGCCGAAGAAGATGAAGGCCGCCGCGCTGCGCGGCGCGCTGTCCGACCGGCTCAGCCACGGCCGGGTCCTGGTGGTCAGCGGCTTCGTCGACGGCGACGTGCCGCGGACCAAGGACGCGGTGGCCGTGCTGGCGAGCGCGGTCACCCCGGGCGAGAAGGTACTCGTGGTCGCGCATCGCGACGACGAGCTCACCTGGAAGTCGCTGCGGAACGTGCCGGGCGTGCACGTGCTCACCGAGGACCAGCTCAACACCTACGACGTGCTGGCCAGCGATCACGTGGTCTTCACCGAGCAGGCCCTGACGGCGTTCGTGTCGAGGTCGGCTAAGGAGGGCGGCAAGTGAGCAGGATCAGCAACCCGAGGGACGTCCTGCTGCGGCCGGTGGTCTCGGAGAAGAGCTACGGGCTGCTCGACGAGGGCAAGTACACCTTCGTCGTCGCCCCCGGCGCCAACAAGACCCAGATCAGGCTCGCGGTCGAAGCCGTGTTCGGGGTCAAGGTGACCGGGGTGAACACCCTGAACCGGCCGGGTAAGCGCCGTCGCACCCGGTACGGCTGGGGGCAGCGGCCGGACACCAAGCGGGCGATCGTGACCCTCGCCGAGGGCGACAGGATCGACATTTTCGGCGCCTAAGGGAGACGCGACCAGACATGGCTATCCGTAAGTACAAGCCGACCACGCCGGGTAGGCGCGGCGCGAGCGGCTCGGACTTCTCCGAGGTCACCAGGAGTGACCCGGAGAAGTCGCTGGTGCGCCCGCTGCACTCGCAGGGCGGCAGGAACGTGCACGGCCACATCACCGCCCGGCATCAGGGCGGCGGCCACAAGCGGTCCTACCGGCTGATCGATTTCCGGCGGGCGGACAAGGACGGCGTGCCGGCCAAGGTCGCGCACATCGAGTACGACCCGAACCGCACCGCGCGGATCGCGCTGCTGCACTACGCGGACGGCGAGAAGCGTTACATCATCTGCCCGACCGGCCTGTCGCAGGGCGACCGGGTGGAGAGCGGTCCCGGGGCGGACATCAAGCCGGGCAACTCGCTGCCGCTGCGCTTCATCCCGACCGGCACGGTGGTGCACGCCATCGAGCTGCGCCCGGGCGGCGGCGCGAAGATCGCGCGGTCGGCCGGCGCCGGGGTCCAGCTGCTCGCCAAGGAGGGCGGCTACGCCCAGCTGAGGATGCCGTCCGGCGAGATCCGGCGGGTCGACGCGGCCTGCCGCGCCACGGTGGGGGAGGTGGGCAACTCCGAGCAGGGCAACATCAAGCTCGGCAAGGCCGGCCGCAGCCGGTGGAAGGGCCGCCGTCCCACGGTGCGAGGCGTGGCCATGAACCCCGTTGACCATCCGCTTGGCGGTGGCGAGGGCAAGAGCTCGGGCGGGCGCCATCCGGTCAGCCCGTGGGGCAAGCCCGAGGGCCGCACCCGGCGGGCGCACAAGCCGAGTGACCGGCTGATCAGCCGTCGCCGCGGCAGGAACAAGCGGTAGGAGCAGCACGCGATGCCTCGTAGCCTTAAGAAGGGCCCCTTCGTGGACGACCACCTGATGAAGAAGGTGGACGTGCAGAACGAGAGGGGCTCCAAGACCGTCATCAGGACCTGGTCCCGGCGTTCCATGGTCGTCCCGGCGATGCTGGGGCACACGATCGCCGTGCATGACGGCAGGAAGCACATACCGGTGTTCATCACCGAGTCGATGGTGGGCCACAAGCTCGGCGAGTTCGCGCCTACGCGGACTTTCCGATCTCACGTCAAGGACGACCGGCGCAGCCGTCGCTAGCCGGACCCAGGAGGAATGATGGAAGCCAGGGCAATGGCGCGGCACGTCCGCGTCACGCCGCGGAAGGCCCGCCGGGTGGTGGACCTGATTCGCGGGCTGCCCGCCGACGAGGCGAAGGCCGTGCTCGCGTTCGCGCCACAGTCGGCCAGTGACCCCGTCGGCAAGGTGCTCGCCAGCGCGATCGCCAACGCCGACGCCCGCGGCGGGCGCGGGGACCGGGACATGCTGTGGGTACGCCGCGCCTGGGTCGACGAGGGACCGACGCTCAAGCGATTCAGGCCGCGCGCCCAGGGCCGCGGCTACCGCGTGCTCAAGCGCACCAGCCATATCACGGTTATCGTCTCCGACGATTCCGAAGGAGGGACCCGCTAGTGGGGCAGAAAGTGAACCCGCACGGGTTCCGGCTGGGCATCACCACCGACTTCAAGAGCCGCTGGTACGCCGACAAGCTGTACAAGGAGTACGTGGCCGAGGACGTGGCCATCCGCCGCATGCTGCAGCGCGGCATGGAGCGGGCCGGCATCTCCAAGGTCGAGATCGAGCGGACCAGGGACCGGGTGCGGGTGGACATCCACACCGCCCGGCCCGGCATCGTGATCGGGCGGCGCGGCGCCGAAGCCGACCGCATCCGCGGCGACCTGGAGAAGCTGACCAGCAAGCAGATCCAGCTGAACATCCTTGAGGTGAAGAACCCCGAGACCGACGCCCAGCTGGTCGCCCAGGGGGTCGCCGAGCAGCTGTCCAGCCGGGTTTCCTTCCGGCGGGCCATGCGCAAGGCGATCCAGAGCGCGATGAAGGGCGGCGCCAAGGGGATCCGGGTCCAGTGCTCGGGCCGTCTCGGCGGCGCGGAGATGTCGCGGTCCGAGTTCTACCGCGAGGGCCGGGTGCCGCTGCACACGCTGCGCGCGGACATTGACTACGGCTTCTACGAGGCCCGCACTACCTTCGGCCGGATCGGCGTGAAGGTCTGGATCTATAAGGGCGAGGCGCCGACCAGCCGGGCCGGGCGTGAGGCGCAGGCGGCCGCATTGCGGGCCGCGGCCCAGCAGCGGCCGCAGCGTCCTTCGCGTGAGCCGCAGCGGCGGCGCCGGGCCCCTGAGGCCGCTGGCGCGGGCGCGGGCGAGGAGGGCTGAGGACATGCTCATTCCGCGTAGGGTCAAGCACAGGAAGCAGCACCGTCCGCACCGGACCGGCAACGCGACCGGCGGAACCCACGTGAACTTCGGTGAGTACGGGATCCAGGCGCTTGAGCACGCGTACGTGACCAACCGGCAGATCGAGGCCGCCCGTATCGCCATGACGCGGCACATCCGCCGGGGCGGGAAGGTGTGGATCAACATCTACCCGGACCGGCCGCTGACCAAGAAGCCGGCCGAGACCCGGATGGGCTCGGGCAAGGGCTCGCCGGAGTGGTGGATCGCGAACGTGAAGCCCGGACGGGTCATGTTCGAGCTGTCCGGGGTTGCCGAGCCGGTGGCCAGGGAGGCGCTCCGCCGCGCCATCCACAAGCTGCCGATGAAGTGCAGGGTAATCAAGCGTGAAGTGGGTGAGGGCTGATGGCTAGCAGCCTGACCGCGCAGCTGCGCATCTCCACCGAGGAGGAGCTGCACGCCAAGCTGGCCGAGGCCAAGGAAGAGCTGTTCAACCTGCGCTTCCAGGGTGCCACCGGCCAGCTGGAGAGCCACGGCAGGCTCCGTGCGGTGCGCAAGGAAATCGCCAGGATCTACACGGTGATGCGGGAGCGCGAGCTCGGGATCATCACCTTGATCGAGGATTCCGGCGAGCCGGAGGACGAGGCACCGGTGGCTGTCGCCGCGAGCGGCTCCGCCGAGGATGACGAGGAGGCCGGCAAATGAGCGAGAACGTCACCGGCGGTACCCACCCGGAGACCGAGACCAGGGGCAACCGCAAGGGCCGTGAAGGGCTCGTGGTCAGCGACAAGATGGACAAGACCGTTGTCGTCCAGGTCGAGGACCACGTCAAGCACCCCAAGTACGGCAAGGTGCTGCGTCGTACCAAGAAGTACAAGGCGCACGACGCCACCAACGCCTGCGGCGTGGGTGACCGCGTGCTGCTGATGGAGACCCGGCCGCTGTCCGCGACCAAGCGCTGGCGGGTAGCCGAGATCCTCGAGAAGGCCAAGTAAGACTTGCAGAGAACTTTGGGTCCCCCACCGGACTCACCCCCAACCCGCCGTCCGGGGGCCTCGCTCTTTGAGGCCCCCGGCCAGGGGGGTCATAGGGGGGACGGGCAGTCCCCCCTATACGGGGGGTCACCGGGGGGCGGAGCCCCCGGGGAAGGACAGAGACAGTGATCCAGCAGGAGTCGCGGCTCAAGGTCGCCGACAACACGGGTGCCAAGGAGATCCTCTGCATCCGTGTGCTCGGCGGCAGCGGCCGGCGATACGCGGGCATCGGTGACGTCATCGTGGCGACCGTGAAGGATGCCCTTCCCGGCGCCGGCGTGAAGAAGGGCGATGTCGTCAAGGCGGTCGTGGTGCGCACCCGCAAGGAGCGCCGCCGTGGCGATGGCTCCTATATCCGCTTCGACGAGAACGCGGCGGTGCTGATCAGGGACGGCGGTGACCCGCGGGGCACGCGCATCTTCGGCCCGGTCGGTCGCGAGCTGCGGGAAAAGCGCTTCATGCGGATCATCTCACTGGCGCCGGAGGTGCTCTAGATGAAGATCAAGAAGGGTGACACCGTGATCGTGGTCGCGGGCCGGGACCGGGGACGCACCGGTCTGGTCGTCGCGGCCTTCCCGGACCGGGGCAAGGTCCTGGTCCAGGGGGTCAACGTGGTCACGAAGAACAAGAAGGTCAGCTACCAGGGCCAGCGCGGCGCCAAGGAAGGCGGCATCACGCACGAGGAGGCCCCGATCGACGTGAGCAACGTCCAGCTGGCTGATCCGGACGACAACAAGAAGGCCGCGAGGGTCGGCTACCGGTTCGACGAGGACGGCAACAAGATCCGCGTCGCCAGGCCGAGCGGGAAGGACATCTGATGGCCACCGAAGCGCCGCCGGTGCCGCGGCTCAAGGAGCGCTACCGGACCGAGATCGCGCCCGCGCTCAGGGACGAGTTCGGTTTCGCCAACGTGATGCAGGTCCCCGGCCTGGTCAAGATCGTCGTGAACATGGGCGTCGGCGAGGCGGCCAGGGACGCGAAGCTGATCGAGGGCGCGGTCCGTGACCTGTCCACCATCACCGGGCAGCGGCCGGCCGTGGCCCGGGCGAAGAAGTCCGTGGCCCAGTTCAAGCTGCGCGAGGGCATGCCCATCGGCGCGCACAGCACGCTGCGCGGCGACCGGATGTGGGAGTTCCTCGACCGGCTGCTGACGATCGCGCTGCCCCGGATCCGCGACTTCCGCGGCCTGTCCGACCGGCAGTTCGACGGGCACGGCAACTACACGTTCGGTCTCGTCGAGCAGGTCATGTTCCACGAGATCGACCCGGACAAGGTGGACAGGCAGCGCGGGATGGACATCACCGTGGTGACCACGGCAACAAACGACGCCGAAGGCCGTTCGCTGCTGCGACGGCTCGGCTTCCCCTTCAGGGAGGGGTGAGGTAATGGCGAAGAAGGCGCTGGTCGCCAAGCAGAAGCGGACTCCGAAGTTCCAGGTCCGGGCCTACACGCGGTGTACCCGCTGCGGGCGGCCGCGGGCCGTCTACCGCAGGTTCAGCCTGTGCCGGATCTGCTTCCGCACGATGGCGCACCGCGGCGAACTGCCCGGCATCACCAAGTCCAGCTGGTAACAACCGAGAACGAGCACACCGCAGGTCCCCTGGAAACAAGGGAAACCGCGGTGAGGAAGGCCTCAAGGCCATGACGATGACCGATCCGATCGCGGACATGCTGACGCGACTGCGGAACGCGAATTCGGCGTACCACGACACCGTGGGCATGCCGTACTCCAAGATCAAGTCCCACATCGCGGAGATCCTCCAGCAGGAGGGCTACATCGCCGGCTGGCGGGTCGAAGACGCCGAAGTCGGCAGGAACCTCGTGATCACCCTCAAGTTCGGGAACCAGCGCGAGCGCTCCATCGCCGGCATCAAGCGGGTGTCAAAGCCCGGCCTGCGCGTGTACGCGAAAAAGGACAACCTGCCCAAGGTCCTGGGCGGCCTCGGCGTAGCGATCATCTCCACGTCGGGCGGGCTGCTGACCGACAAGCAGGCCAACAAGCGTGGCGTGGGCGGGGAAGTCCTCGCCTACGTCTGGTAAGGAGAGCTGCAATGTCAAGGATCGGGCGGCTCCCCGTGACCATCCCCAGCGGGGTACAGGTCGATATCGACGGGCGCCAGGTCACCGTGCAGGGCCCGAAGGGCACCCTGCGGCACACCGTGGCCGACCCCATCGACGTCATGCGCGAGGACGGGGTCATCAAGATCACCAGGCCGAACGACGAGGGCCCGGTGCGCGCGCTACACGGACTGTCGCGCACGCTGATCGCCAACATGGTCACCGGCGTCACCGACGGCTACCGCAAGACCCTGGAGATCGTCGGCGTCGGCTACCGGGTGCAGGCCAGGGGCAGCAACCTGGAGTTCTCGCTCGGGTTCAGCCACCCCGTGATCATCACCCCGCCCGACGGCATCACCTTCCGGGTCGAGGCCCCGACCAGGTTCGTGGTCGAGGGCATCGACAAGCAGCAGGTGGGCGAGATCGCCGCGCAAATCCGCAAGCTCCGCAAGCCCGACCCGTACAAGGGCAAGGGCGTGCGGTACCAGGGCGAGCAGATCCGCCGCAAGGTCGGGAAGGCTGGGAAGTAAGTCATGGCTGGCACCAAGACCAGGTCGCACGCACGGGCCACCGGACGGGTGCGTCCGCACACGCACGCCACCGCGGCCGGGCGCGTCCGCCGGCACCTGCGGGTCCGCAAGAAGGTCACCGGCAGCGCGAGCCGTCCCCGGCTCGTCGTCAACCGGTCGGCGCGGCACATGTTCGCGCAGATCATCGACGACAGCGCGGGCCGCACGCTGGCCGCCGCGTCCACCCTGGACGCGCCGATCCGGACCGCCGAGGGCGACAAGACGGCCAAGGCGCGTCAGGTCGGCGAACTGCTCGCGCAGCGCGCCAGGGACGCGGGCATCGCGGCCGTCGTGTTCGACCGTGGTGGCTACCGCTACCACGGCCGCATCGCGGCGCTCGCGGACGGCGCCAGGGAAGGCGGCCTGGAACTGTGAGCCCCGTAGCGATGAACCGGGCAGCTGAGAACGAGCACGGTAATACAGAGATGAGGAAGGGCTAATGCCAGGAGCACCGCGGCGAGGCGGCGGCGGCGAGCGGCGCGATCGCCGTGAGGACCGTCGCGGCAGCGCGGCCGAGAAGCAGGCCGCCTACCTTGAGCATGTGGTCACCATCAACCGGGTGGCCAAGGTGGTCAAGGGCGGCCGGCGCTTCAGCTTCACCGCGCTGGTCGTGGTGGGCGACGGCAAGGGAATGGTCGGCGTCGGGTACGGCAAGGCCAAGGAGGTGCCGGCCGCCATCGCCAAGGGTGTGGAGGAGGCCAAGAAGCACTTCTTCCGGGTGCCGATGATCGCCAGCACCATCCCGCACACCGTGCAGGGCGAGGAGGCGGCGGGTGTCGTGCTGCTCAAGCCGGCCAGCCCGGGAACCGGCGTCATCGCCGGCGGCCCGGTGCGGGCCGTGCTGGAGTGCGCGGGCATCCACGACGTGCTGTCCCGCTCGCTCGGCTCGTCCAACCCGATCAACGTCGTGCACGCGACGGTGGCCGCGCTGAAGAGCCTGAACCGGCCCGAGGAGATCGCGGCCAAGCGCGGCCTGCCGATCGAGGACGTGGCCCCCGCGGCCATGCTGCGGGCGCGTGCGGCCGCGGCCGGGGCCTGAGGGGAGCGAACAGATGGCACAGCTGAAGGTGACACAGATCAAGTCGAAGATCGGCGGAAACAGCGCACAGCGGAACTCGCTGCGCTCGCTCGGGCTGCGCCGGATCGGCCAGGTCGTGGTCAAGCCGGACCGGCCTGAGTTCCGCGGCATGATCAAGACCGTGCGCCACCTGGTGACGGTGGAGGAAGTGGACTAAATGCCGGATATGAACAGCGCCGAACAAGGCTTGCCGGAGGCGAGTAATAGGCAGAGCGCCCGCGGGCTGAAGCTGCACCATCTGCGGCCGGCCCCCGGAGCGCACAAGGCCAAGACGCGGGTCGGCCGCGGCGAGGCGTCCAAGGGCAAGACGGCCGGGCGCGGCACCAAGGGCACCAAGGCCCGCACCACGATGCGTCCCGGCTTCGAGGGCGGTCAGATGCCGCTGAATCGCCGGGTGCCGAAGCTGAAGGGCTTCTCCAACGCGGGTTTCGGCACCAGCTACCAGGTGGTGAACACCGGCCGGCTGGCCGAGCTGTTCCCCGGGGGCGGCGACGTGACCCCGGAGAACCTGGTCGCCAGGGGTGCGGCCCGCAAGGGTGAGCTGATCAAGGTGCTCGGCACCGGCGAGATCGGCGTGGCCCTGCGGGTGACCGCGCACGCGTTCTCGGCCACGGCCGCGGCGAAGATCGAGCGGGCCGGCGGTACGGTCACCGAGCTCTCCTGACACAGAGCGAGCTCTCCTAACCAAGGGAGACAACCCATGGCGTGCCGGGTAAGATACGTGGACTGCCCGATCAACCGAACCGAGGACTGCGCATGCTGACGGCCTTCGTGCGGGCGTTCCAGACGCCGGACCTTCGCAAGAAGCTGCTGATCACCCTCGGCCTCATCGCGCTGTTCCGTCTCGGTGCCTCGCTGCCCACGCCGGGCATCAGCGAGAAGAACGTGGCGTTCTGCTCGAACGCGGCCGCCCAGGGTTCGACGGCGGGCGTGCTCGCCATCGTTAACCTGCTCAGTGGCCAGGCGCTGCTGCGGCTGTCGGTGTTCGCGCTCGGCATCATGCCGTACATCACCGCCAGCATCATCCTGCAGCTGCTCACGGTCGTCATCCCGCGGCTGGAGACGCTGAAGCAGGAGGGCCAGGCCGGGCAGGCCAAGATCACCCAGTACACCAGGTACCTCACCGTGGGCCTGGCCGTGCTCCAGTCCACTGGGTACGTGGAGCTGGCGAGGTCGGGCACCCTGTTCAACGGCTGCGGGGCGTCCGGCACCGCCAACGCGCTGATCCCGAACGCCTCGGTGTTCAACATCTCCACGATGGTGATCACCATGGTGGCGGGCACCACGGTCATCATGTGGATGGGCGAGCTGATCACCGACCGCGGCGTCGGCAACGGCATGTCGGTGCTGATCTTCACCACGGTCATCTCGGTCATCCCGGGCGAGATCCTGGCCATCTACCGGGACAAGAGCCCGTTCTACGCGGCCATCGCCATCGTGGTCGTCGTCGCCATCGTCGCGTTCATCGTGTTCATGGAGCAGGCGCAGCGCCGCATCCCGGTGCAGTACGCCAAGCGGATGGTGGGCCGCCGGATGTACGGCGGCACCTCGACCTACATCCCGATGAAGGTGAACCAGGCCGGTGTCATCCCGGTCATCTTCGCCTCGTCGCTGCTCTACATCCCGACGCTGGCGGCCCAGCTGTTCGGCAACCAGAACAAGCCGCAGGGCTGGGTGGCCTGGATCGCCCGCAACATCGAGCAGAGCAACTCCGTTATCTACATGCTCGCCTTCTTCGTGCTGATCGTTGGGTTCACCTACTTCTACGTGTCGATCACCTTCAACCCGACCGAGGTAGCCGACAACATGAAGAAGTACGGCGGGTTCATCCCCGGCATCAGACCCGGGCGGCCAACCGCCGAGTACCTCCAGTATGTGCTGAGCAGGCTCACCGCGCCGGGCTCGGTCTACCTCGGGGTAATCGCGCTGTTCCCGCTGGTGGCGCTGGGCGCCGCCGGCGTCGCCAACCAGTTCCCGTTCAGCGGAATCAGCCTGCTGATCATGGTCGGCGTCGGGCTGGATACGGTGAAGCAGATCGAGAGCCAGTTGCAGCAGCGCAACTATGAGGGTTTCTTGCGATAGTGCGCATCGTCCTCGTCGGGCCCCCCGGTGCGGGCAAGGGGACACAGGCCCAGTTCATCGCTTCGCACCTGGCGATCCCGAGGATCTCGACAGGTGATATTTTCCGGTACAACGTCACCAGTAACACCGAACTCGGCCGTAAGGCCAGGGAGTTCATGGAACGGGGCGACCTGGTACCGGACGAGGTAACGGTGGCGATGGTCCGGGACCGGCTGGCCGAGGACGACGCGCAGGAGGGTTTCCTGCTGGACGGCTTCCCGCGGAACGTGCCGCAGGCCGAGACGCTGAAGAAGCTGCTGCTGCAGGAGTGGGACGCCCGGCTCAGCGTGGTGCTCGAGCTGGTCGTGGACGAGGACGAGGTGGTGCGGCGGCTGTCGGGCCGCCGGACCTGCCGTCGCTGCGAGCGGGTCTGGCACGTCCTGTACGACCCGCCCGCCCGCACCGGCATCTGCGATGACTGCGGCGGCGAGCTCTTCCAGCGGGACGACGACTCCGAGGAGACGATCAGGCACAGGATCGAGGTCTACGCCGAGCAGACCTTCCCCCTCCTCGCCTTCTACGCCGACGAGAACGTCCTGATCGGCATCGACGCGACCGGCCCGGTGGAAGAGGTCACCAGCCGGGCCATGGCCGCGCTCCGTCCGTTCGTACGCTGAGAGCGGCCCGGTACATGTGGCGTGACGGGGAAGGGGGGAGGGGAGGTGGGCGGGATGAGCATCGAGATCAAGACCCCGGAGCAGATCGCGGTGATGCGCGAGGCCGGTCTTGTGGTCGCGCGGACCCTGCGGGTCCTCGCCGACGCGGTCCGGCCCGGCGTCACCACCGCGGAGCTTGACGCGATCGCCGAGGCCGAGATCAGTACCGCGGGCGCGACCCCCTCGTTCAAGGGGTACCACGGCTACCCGGCGACGATCTGCACGTCGGTGAACGAGGAGATCGTGCACGGCATCCCGAGCCCGCGGCGGATTCTGCGCGACGGCGACATCATCTCGATCGACTGCGGCGCCATCGTCGGCGGGTGGCACGGCGACGCGGCCCTCACCGTCGGCGTGGGCGCCATCTCCGCCGCGGACGCCGCCCTGCTCGAGGCGTGCGAGACCGCGCTGTGGCACGGACTGGCCCAGGCCCGCGCCGGGCGCCGCCTCGGCGACATCTCGCACGCGGTGGAGGCCAGCGTCGACCGGTCCGGCCGGTACGGCCTGGTCCAGGAGTACACCGGCCATGGCATCGGCAGCGCGATGCACATGGACCCGCCGGTGCCCAACTACGGGCGAGCGGGCCGCGGGCCGCGGCTGCGGCCGGGCATGGCGCTGGCCATCGAGCCGATGGTGATGCTCGGCGGCGCGGAGACCGTCCTGCTCGACGACGACTGGACGGTGGTCACCGCCGACGGGAGCCGGGCCGCGCACTTCGAGCACACGGTCGCGATCACCCCCGATGGGCCCTGGGTGCTGACGGCCGCGGACGGCGGTGAATCCGGGTTTGCCGGGCACCCCGGCATAACGGAAACAAGCCTCGGCGATACTAGAAAGAAGGAAAAGGACCCGGAAAGCGTTCCGCCGACCTAGGAGGGTGCCCGGTGCCTGGTGACCCGCGAATCCGCGCCTCGGACCCGGATCGCGACCGCGTGGCAGCGCTGCTGCGCGAGCACCACGCCGCCGGCCGGCTGACCGCGGAGGAATTCCACGAGCGCATGGACCGCGCCCTGGAGGCCAGGACGCTGGGCGAGCTCGACGAGCTGCTGACCGACCTGCCCGCCATCGACCTGTACCAGCTGCCCGACGCCTCGCTGCGGCGTGCTCCACCCCACCTCGGGCAGTCGCTGCTGCCAGGCGACCTGGGCGGCCACCTCCCGGCCAGGTTCGCGCCGGGGACGGTAGCCATGGGCGTGTGGGCGGCGGTCACGTCCGCGCTGGTCGCCATCTGGGCGGTCGCCGCCGTGGTCGGCGGCGGCACCTGGTTCCCCTGGTGGGCGCTGATCGCGCTCCCGTGGATCTGGGCGATAGTCCGCCGTTCGCAGCGTCACGGGGAATAGCGCAGCGCCCCGCGGTGTCTTATAACCTGGGCGGTTCGCGCCGGGGCGCGGGGTCGAGTACACTCGTCTCCGGCCCATCTGCTGGGTCCTGCCTGGCCGGCGCTCGGGGGTTCGCGTACGCGACCACGATACCGACCTAAGAACGCCATTCCGGTCTTCTCGTCCGCTGTCGTAAGCCAGCGCGGCGTGAGCCCGGACCATCACCACAGTAGCGAAGCGCGGAGGACATGCCCAAGAAAGACGGCGCCATTGAGATTGAAGGCACGGTTGTCGAGTCACTCCCGAATGCCTTCTTCCGGGTGGAGCTGGACAACGGGCACAAGGTTCTCGCCCATATCAGCGGGAAAATGCGGATGCACTACATCCGCATCCTGCCTGACGACCGCGTGGTCGTGGAGCTCAGCCCCTACGACCTCAGTCGCGGGCGGATCGTGTACCGGTACAAGTAACAGCAAGTAATAATAGAATCAGATTTAGTGGAGAAAGCACCGTGAAGGTCAAGCCGAGCGTCAAGAAGATCTGCAGTAAGTGCCGGATCATCCGTCGGCACGGCCGCGTCATGGTCATCTGCACCGACCCCAGGCACAAGCAGCGCCAGGGCTGACCCAGATAGATAGACGCGTACCGCAGGCAGCCATCAGTGGCTGCGACCCCCGGTCGGAGGCCGGGGCCGTGTCCGGGCAGGGCACGGGGGCGGCGCGAAGGACCTCCGCGAGACGAAGGAGAACTGCCCGCACATGGCCAGGCTTTCTGGAGTGGACCTCCCCCGCGACAAGCGGCTGGAGGTCGCGCTCACCTATATCTACGGCATCGGTCGTACGAGGGCGCTGCAGACGCTGGCGGCGACCGGCGTCAGCGGGGACACCCGGGTCAGCAACCTCAGCGACGAGGAGCTGATGAAGCTCCGCGACTGGATCGACGCGACCTACCAGGTCGAAGGTGACCTGCGCCGCGAGGTTCAGGCCGACATCAGGCGCAAGGTCGAGATCGGCAGCTACCAGGGCATCCGCCACCGTCGCGGGCTCCCGGTGCACGGGCAGCGGACGCAGACCAACGCGCGCACCCGCAAGGGCAAGAAGAAGACGGTGGCCGGCAAGAAGAAGGCCGGGAAGAAGTAGTCCGTTCCGCGGATCGATCACCTCACCCTGACAAGGAAGCCACAGAAGGATATGCCGCCAAGGAGCCGTCAGCAGGCCGCCAAGAAGGTGCGCCGCAAGGAGCGGAAGAACATCGCTCACGGGCACGCCCACATCAGGAGCACGTTCAACAACACGATCATCTCGATTACCGACCCGACCGGCAACGTCATCTCGTGGGCGTCCGCAGGTCAGGTCGGCTTCAAGGGATCGCGCAAGTCGACGCCGTACGCCGCCCAGATGGCCGCGGAAGCCGCGGCGCGGCGCGCGATGGAGCACGGCATGCGCAAGGTCGACGTCTTCGTCAAGGGTCCGGGCTCGGGCCGGGAGACCGCCATCAGGTCGCTGCAGGCGACCGGGCTGGAGGTCGGCTCGATCCAGGACATGACCCCCGTTCCGCACAATGGCTGCCGGCCGCCGAAGCGGCGCCGGGTCTGAGGGCCATGTTTTCCCCCCGAGCCCACCCAAGGAGATAGCGACAGATGGCTCGATACACCGGCCCGGACTGCAAGCTGTGCCGCCGGGAGAAGACCAAGCTCTTCCTCAAGGGCGCTAAGTGCGACTCGCCGAAGTGCCCGATCGAGATCCGGCCCTACCCGCCGGGTGAGCACGGGCGGAACCGGCCCAAGGAAGGCGACTACCTGCAGCAGATCCGGGAGAAGCAGAAGGCCCGCCGGATCTACGGCATCCTGGAGCGCCAGTTCCACGGCTACTACGAGGAGGCGGCCCGCAAGCACGGCCGGACCGGCGAGACCATGCTCCAGCTGCTCGAGCGCCGCCTGGACAACGTCGTGTTCCGGGCCGGCTTCGCCAAGAGCCGCGACATGGCCCGCCAGCTGGTGCGGCACGGCCACTTCACGGTGAACGGCAAGAAGGTCGACATCCCGTCCTACCGGGTCAGCGAGAACGACATCGTCGAGGTGGTCGCCAAGTCGCTCGAGATGACGCCGTTCGTCATCGCGCGGGCCGAGGCCGGCGAGCGCACCGTGCCGGCCTGGCTCGAGGTGGTGTCGGACCGGATGCGGATCCTGGTGCACTCGCTGCCCGTCCGGGCGCAGATCGACACCCAGGTCCAGGAACAGCTCATCGTCGAGTACTACTCGAAGTAATTCATCACCGCCGTGCCGCCCGGATGGCGGCACGGCCGGCGGGCTTTGCGCCCGCCACTCGCGATAGTCATATAGCGGGCATCGCGGAAGGGAAGAACAATGCTCATCGCTCAGCGCCCCTCGCTCGCCGAGGAGCAGGTAGACGAATACCGGTCCAGGTTCGTGATCGAGCCGCTCGAGCCGGGTTTCGGTTACACGATCGGCAACTCGCTCCGGCGCACGCTGCTGTCCTCCATCCCGGGCGCGGCCGTCACCAGCATCAGGATCGAGGGCGTCCTGCACGAGTTCTCCACGGTCCCGGGGGTGAAGGAAGATGTCACCGACATCATCTTGAACCTGAAGGAACTGGTCGTGTCCTCCGAGCACGACGAGCCGGTCGTCATGTACCTGCGCAAGCAGGGTCCCGGCCAGGTGACCGCGGCCGACATCGCGCCGCCGGCCGGCGTCGAGGTGCACAACCCCGAGCTGCACATCGCCACCCTGAACGCCAAGGGCAAGCTCGAGATGGAGCTCACCGTCGAGCGCGGTCGCGGCTACGTCTCGGCCACCCAGAACAAGCAGCCGGGCCAGGAGATCGGCCGGGTGCCGATCGACTCCATCTACTCGCCCGTGCTCCGGGTCACCTACAAGGTCGAGGCCACCCGGGTCGAGCAGCGCACCGACTTCGACCGGCTCATCCTCGACGTCGAGACCAAGCCGTGCATGCGCCCGCGGGACGCGATGGCCAGCGCGGGCAAGACGCTGGTCGAGCTGTTCGGGCTGGCCCGCGAGCTCAACGTCGACGCCGAGGGCATCGACATCGGCCCGTCGCCGACCGACGCCGCGCTCGCGGCCGACCTGGCGCTGCCGATCGAGGACCTCAACCTCACCGTCCGTTCCTACAACTGCCTCAAGCGCGAGGGCATCCACACGGTGGGCGAGCTCGTCGGCCGCAGCGAGCAGGACCTGCTCGACATCAGGAACTTCGGCGCCAAGTCGATCGAGGAAGTCAAGCAGAAGCTCGTTGACATGGGTCTCTCGCTCAAGGACTCGCCGCCCGGGTTCGACCCGAGCAGCGCGGTCGGCGCCTACAGCGACGACGACGAGAGCTACGTGGAGACCGAGCAGTACTGACGTGGCACCCCGCCACGGATAACGAGGAGAGGTCAGTATGCCCACGCCCACCAAGGGCCACCGCCTGGGCGGCAGCCCGGCTCACGAACGGCACATCCTGGCGAACCTGGCCACCGCGCTGTTCCAGCATGGCCGGATCACCACCACCGAGGCCAAGGCCAAGCGGCTGCGCCCGGTGGCCGAGCGGCTGATCACCTTCGCCAAGCGCGGCGACCTGCACGCCCGGCGCCACGTGCTGACCGTGGTCACCGACAAGGGCGTGGTGCACCAGCTGTTCACCGAGATCGCGCCCGAGTTCTCCGAGCGGGACGGCGGTTACACCCGCATCACCAAGATCGGGCCGCGCAAGGGCGACAACGCGGCGATGGCCGTCATCGAGCTGGTCCGCGGCGAGCCGGTCGCGGCCAGGCCGCGCCGCCGGGCCCGCCGGGTCCCGGCCGCGGCTACCACGGCCGCGGCTCCCGCCACCGCTGCCGCCACGACCGCCGCCGCCGAGGCGGAGGCCGACGAGGCGGCCGAGGCATCCGCGATCGAGACGGCCGAGGCATCCGCGATCGAGACGGCCGAGGCCGAGGAAGCCGACGAGGTCCAGGACGTCGACGACGTCGCGGACGAGGCTGCCGCCCAGGACAGCGACGAGGATGACGCCGAAGCCGGCGACGAGAACGGCAAGCCGGCCGGGAACGCCTGACCCAGGACCGCCCCGAGGTGGACTCGGAGGGAGAACCTCGGACCGTTAGGCTCCGGGTTGATCTTTCCTACGACGGGTCAGCCTTTTCCGGGTGGGCCGCCCAGCCCGGCAGGCGGACCGTAGAGGACGTGCTGGCCGCAGCGCTCGGACGAGTGCTGCGGCTGCCGTCTGCCCCGAAACTGACGGTGGCCGGCCGCACCGACGCGGGGGTGCACGCCCGCGGCCAGGTCGTCCACCTGGACGTCCCCGCCGCGGTCTGGTCCGGCGACGATGACCGAACGGGCCGGGTACTCGCCCGCCTGGCCAGCCTGCTGCCCGCCGACGTCCGGGTGCGTGCCGCGGGCCTCGCGCCCGGCGGATTCGACGCGCGGTTCTCCGCGCTGTGGCGCCGCTACGCCTACCGCGTCTGTGACGACGTGGCCGCCGCCGACCCGCTGCGCAGGCACGAGACGCTGTGGTCCTTCCGGCGGCTCGACCTGGCGGCCATGAACGAGGCCGGGCGGCCGTGCCTGGGCGAGCACGATTTCGCCGCCTTCTGCCGCCGGCGGGAGGGCGCGACCACCATCCGGGCGCTGCGCACCTTGTCCTGGCACCGGGACGACCACGGCATCGCGGTCGCCACCGTGATAGCCGACGCGTTCTGCCACAACATGGTCCGCGCACTGGTCGGCGCGCTGCTCGCCGTCGGCGAGGGACGCCGGCCTACCGACTGGCCCGCCGCGATGCTCGCGGCCGCAGTCCGCGATCCGGCCGTCCGCGTCGTCCCGCCGCACGGCCTGTGCCTGGAAGAGGTCGGCTACCCCCCGCCGGAGCAGCTGGCCGCCCAAGCCGCCGCCGCCCGCACCGTCCGCACCGCCCCCCGCTAAGGTCCGCTCACTGCTTGCCGGACAGCATCCGGGTGCTGAGGTTGATGTTGGCGCTGCCGGTGACGAGGTTCGCGGCGAACTGCTCCAGGGCCTGCCGCTGCGCCTGACCCGACGGCGACTTCAGGTTCGCGTACTCGGCCCACATCAGGATCAGGTAGTGGCCCTTGATTTCGGCCTGGACGACGCCGGTCCCGGTGCCCAGCTTCTTGGTCGGGCCCTTCTTGCTGGTCAGCGGGGCGATGATCTGCTTCGGCCCGGTGACCTGGCCGGCCTTCTGGGCGGCGTTCGAACTGATCAGGTTGACCACGCCGACGGTGCCCATCATTTTGCCGTCACCCGATATGTAACTCGCCCGCACCACCTGGCTGCAGTGGCCTGCCTGCAGCGCGGCCTGCAAGTCCGCGCCGTACACCGCCAGCGAGCACCTCTTGGTGGCGCTGGCCGCGGTCCTGACGTACCCCTTGCCGTCGAGCGAGAACTGTGGCGGGTAGAGCCCGGCGATGGTCAGCGCCTGGGGATCCCTGGACCGGGTCCCGATGTGCTGCCACTTGCCCAGGGCCTTGTCGAAGCCGGGCGAACCGGGCGCGTCCGTGGGTAGCCGCAGCGTCGCCGGCACCGGCGCGTTCACGCGCGCCTCGTACAGGTACTTGAACCCGGCGAAACCGGCCCCGGCCGCCACCACCGCGGCCACGGTGATCCAGGCAACCCGGGATCGCGTGCTGCGCCTAGTCCGGCCGCCGCCACCGCCGCCACCGCCGCGTCGCCGCCCTCCCGAGGGGGCCTGGCTGTCCGCGGGCAGCGGGTCGGGGAAGCCCGGGTCGTTCGGCGGGTAGGCGTCCGCCGTATCGTCCTGGACGGGGAGCGGGCCGGTCGGGGTGTGCCAGGGGCCGAACGAGCCCGTCGGCGATTCGGCGGGCTCACGGCGATTCGGGCCCGTCCCCGGGCCGAGGACCCGATGGGCGCCGGTGCCGGCCGCCAGGCCTGGCCGGGCGCCGCCGCCAGCGCCGGTCATGGGCTGCGGGCCGGTCACGTGCTGACCAGGCAATAGAGAACCCCCCGGGAACGCCGAACCCTCCGGATACCCGGCGCCGTCCACCGGCGGCCAGGGCGGCTGGCGGCGCGTGTCCGCGGCCCGACGGGTGCGCCCCGCGCCCTGATGGTCCATAACGTCGAGCGTAGCGCCCTGCTCAGTTCCGGTAGGGTGGACGCGGAACTTTCCCGTCCCACGCCATCCCGTGTAGCTGTCCGGCGACGAACCGTGAGGTCCGCGCTCGGACGGGGTGGCTGGCGGCTCCGTTTTGGGAATCTCTGCGTGCGAGGGGTATGCTGCATTGGCGTCATGCGCAACGGGCATGCACGCGGTGTGCCATCGTTCGCGTAGTTCGCGCGGTTCGATGCGTCCGCGTGGTGTGCCGGCCGCGGTTTACCGAGTTACGGTCAGCCAGCAGGGCGCCCAGGGCGGTCCTCACCAGCAGGTGCAGGCCGGTTGAAGATCACGATACATACGCGAAGGCTTAGGACTGTGCGCACATTCAGCCCGAAGGACAGTGACATTACCCGGCACTGGCATGTCATCGATGCTTCCGACGTGGTGCTCGGCCGCCTGGCCAGCCACGTGGCCGTGCTGCTCCGGGGCAAGCACAAGCCGATCTTCGCGCCGCACGTGGACACCGGCGACTTCGTGATCGTGGTCAACGCGGCGAAGGTCGCGCTGTCCGGCAGCAAGCTCGAGCAGAAGCACGCCTACCGGCACTCCGGCTACCCGGGCGGACTCCGGTCGGTCTCCTACGCCAGCCTGATGGCCAGCCACCCCGAGCGCGCGGTGGAGAAGGCGGTGCGCGGGATGCTGCCGAAGAACTCCCTCGGCCGCAAGACGCTGCGCAAGCTCAAGGTGTACGCCGGCCCCGACCACCCGCACGAGGCGCAGCAGCCGAAGCCGTACGAGATCACCCAGATCGAGCAGTGACGCAGTAGAGCAGCAGGACAGAGCAGAGGAAGCACGAGGTCTAGACCGTGGCCGAGCCCACTGGCAGCACCCCCGTCGTCGAGGACGACGCCGAGGTCGGCGAGTACACCGCCGACGGCGAGCTCGGCGCGGAAACCCCGTCGGAGTACACCACCGAGAGTTCCCAGGACGCCCCGGCGCGGGCCGTCGCGCGGCGCCCGGTGGTCACCGGTCACGCGGCCGGCACCGGCCGCCGCAAGGAGGCCATCGCCCGGGTCCGCATCATGCCCGGCTCGGGCCAGTGGACGATCAACGGCCGCACGCTCGACGTGTATTTCCCGAACAAGGTGCACCAGCAGCTCGTCAACGAGCCGTTCGTGACCCTGGGCGCGGAGAACCAGTTCGACGTGGCGGCCAGGATCACCGGCGGCGGCGTCACCGGGCAGGCGGGCGCGCTGCGCCTCGGCGTGACCAGGGCGCTCACCCTGGTCGACCCGGAGAACCGCCCGGCGCTGAAGAAGGCAGGCTTCCTGACCAGGGACGCCCGGGTCAAGGAACGCAAGAAGTACGGCCTGAAGAAGGCCCGCAAGGCGCCGCAGTACTCCAAGCGGTAGGTGCCGCCCGCGCGGAGCCTATCGAGTCACGCGCACGAGCCCGGCCGTACCAGCAGAGCAGCGAGCGGAGCGAAATGGCTGAAGCGGGGCAGCGTAGCCGTTTGTTCGGTACGGACGGTGTCCGCGGGGTCGCCGGTGACGAGCTGACCGTCAGTCTGGCCTTGAACCTCAGCGTGGCCGCAGCCGCCGTGCTCGGCCGCGTCGTGGCAGGGCACGGCGAGGCGGGGCAGGTCGAGGCCGGGTACGTCGAGGCCGGGTACGGCTCGCGGCCGGTGGCCGTGGTGGGCCGCGACCCGCGCGCCTCGGGCGAGTTCCTCGAGGCAGCGGTGGTAGCCGGGCTGGCCAGCGCCGGGGTCGATGTGCTCAGGCTCGGGGTTATCCCCACGCCGGGCGTGGCCTACCTGACCGGGGCGCTGAACGCGTCCTTCGGCGTGGTCATCTCGGCTAGCCACAACCCGGCCGCCGACAACGGGATCAAGTTCTTCGGACCGGGTGGGGTCAAGCTGCCCGACGCCACCGAGGACGCCATCGAGGCCCGGACCGTCGAAGCACAGGCCAAGGCGCAGGCCGCGGCACAGGTACAGCCGACCCACGGCTTCGGCCGGGTCAGCGACGCCCGCGCCGTCCATGAGCTGTACCTGGATCACCTGCTCGCCACGCTGCCGGAGCAGCCGCAGCCGCCGCTCGCGGGGCTGCGGATCGTGGCCGACTGCGCGCACGGTGCCGCGTACCTGATCGCCCCGCAGGCGCTGCGCCGGGCGGGCGCCGAGGTCATCACCATCGGGGACGAGCCGGACGGCCTGAACATCAACGAGGGCTGCGGTTCGACCGCGCTCGGCGCGCTGTCCGCCGCGGTGGTGGAGCACGGCGCGGACGCCGGCATCGCCTACGACGGGGACGCCGACCGGTGCCTCGCCGTCGACGCGGACGGGCAGCCGCTGGACGGCGACCAGATCATGACCGTGCTCGCCACCGGGCTGAAGGAGGCGGGGCGGCTGGCCGGCGACGCCGTGGTGGTCACGGTGATGTCAAACCAGGGCTTCCACGTGGCGATGCGCGACGCCGGCATCGCGGTGATCGAGACCCCGGTGGGGGACAAGCACGTGTCCGCGGCCATGCGGGACGGCGGCTACCTGCTCGGCGGCGAGCAGTCCGGGCACATCATCATGCTCGAGCACGCCACCACCGGCGACGGCGTGCTGACCAGCCTGCAGCTGCTGGCCGCGGTGAACCGGCACGGCGTGCCGCTGGACGCGGCGGCCAAGATGATGCCGAAGTACCCGCAGGTCCTCGTCAACGTGCCGGGCGACGCGTCGCGGCTCGGGCCGCGGACCGACGCGGCGGTCCGCCGGGCCGAGGCCGAACTGGGCGGCGACGGGCGGGTCCTGGTCCGGCCGAGCGGCACCGAGCCCAAGATCAGGCTGATGGTCCAGGCCAGGGACGCGGCCCTGGCCGAACGTGTCGTGGCGCAGCTCGCCGAGGAGGTCCGGCGGGCGCTGGCCGGGCAGTAGGCCAAGGGCTTGGGCCAGGGGCAGTAGGCCAGGGAGCAGGTAGAGCCATGCGAGACGCCTACCAGGTCGCCGCCGTGCGAGCCGCCGAGCAAGCGCTGATGGGCCTGGTCCCGGACGGGACGCTGATGGGCCGGGCCGCGGCCGGGCTCGCCTCGGTCTGCGCCGCCCTGCTCCGTGCTGCGCCCGGTCACGTGTACGGCGCCCGGGTGGTGGTGCTGGCCGGCCGCGGGGACAACGGCGGCGACGCGCTGTACGCCGGCGCCCTGCTGGCCCGCCGCGGCGCGGCCGTCACCGCGATCGCGGCCGGATCCACGGTTCATCCCGGCGGCACCGCCGCGCTGCGCGAAGCGGGCGGCCGGGTGTCCAGCCCGGCCGACGTCAGCTACGCCGATGCCGTCCCTGCCGCCCACCCGATCGCCGGCGCCGACCTGATCGTCGACGGCCTGCTCGGTATCGGCGGTCGCGGCGGCCTGCGCGAGCCGTTCGCCAGCCTTGCGGCCGAGGCCGAAACAGCCCGGCAGGCCGGCGCCACCGTGGTGGCCGTCGACCTGCCCAGCGGCATCGACGCCGACACCGGGGCGGTGGAGGGCTCGGCAGTCCGGGCCGACGTCACCGTGACCTTCGGCGCGATCAAGCCCGGGCTGCTGATCGACCCGGGCGCCGGGCACGCGGGCACGGTCGAGCTCGTCGACATCGGCCTCGGGCCGTACCTCGAAACAGAACCCGCGGCCTCGGCCCCGCAGCGGGACGACGTCCGCGAGCTGCTGCCCCGCCCGGGCGCCGAGTCGGACAAGTACCGCCGCGGCGTGCTCGGCCTGCTGGCCGGGAGCGACCGCTTCACCGGGGCGGTGCTGCTGTCCGCGGGCGGGGCGGTGCACGGCGGGGCGGGCATGGTCCGGGTGGTGACCACGCAGATCGCCGCCGTCCTGGTGCGGCAGAAATGGCCCGAGACCGTGGTCACCGTGCACCCGGACGAGGGCGACTGGGACCTGCTCGGTTCGGTCGGCCGGGTCCAGGCGTGGGTGGCCGGCCCGGGTATGGGCACCGGCCCCGACGCCGTAGCCCGGCTGACCGCGATCCTGCGCACGGACCTCCCGGTCCTGGTGGACGCGGACGGGCTGACCATCCTGAGCCAGCACCAGGACCTGCTGCCGCGCCTGGCTCCGACGCTGATCACGCCGCACGCCGGCGAGCTGGCCCGGCTGCTCGGCACCGACCCGGCCAGCGTGGAGGCGCGGCGGCTCGAGCACGCCCGCCGGGCGGCCGCCCAGCTGGGCGTCACCGTGCTGCTGAAGGGCTCGACCACGGTCATCGCGTCCCCAGACACCGGACCAGTGCTCGTCAACCCCACCGGCACCCCGTGGCTGGCCACCGCGGGCAGCGGCGACGTGCTGTCCGGACTGGCCGGCGCGCTGCTCGGGCAGGGCCTGGCTCCCGCCCAGGCCGGCCTGGCGGGCGCCTACCTGCACGGCCTGGCGGGTAGGCTCGCGGCGGCAGGACCAGGCGACAGGACCGCGCAGGCCCCGATCGGCGCCTCCGACCTGGTCCGGGCGCTGCCGGCCGCATTCCGGAGCCTGTGATGGACAAGGACAGTACCGCCATGGACAGTGCCGCCTTGGATAGGGAAGCCGTCGTCGACCTCGGCGCGATCACCGCCAACGTCGCCGCGCTGTGCGAGCTCGTCCGCGGCAGCCAGGTGCTGGCCGCGGTCAAGGCCGACGGGTACGGCCACGGCATGGTCCCGGCCGCCCGGGCGGCGCTGGCCGGCGGGGCGGCCTGGCTGGGCGTGGCCGACCTGGACGAGGCGGTCGTGCTGCGCCGGGCGGGCCTCACCGCGCCGGTGCTGTGCATGATGACGTTCGGCGACCCAGCCGAGGCGGTCCGGCACGACATCGACCTCGCGGCCGGCTCGGCCGGGTACGTCGCGGCGGTCGAGGCCGCGGCGGTCCAGGCCGGGGTCCAGGCCCGGCTGCACCTCAAGGCCGATACCGGGCTGAGCCGGGGCGGTGCCACCCCGGCGGACTGGCCCGCGGTGGTGGCGGCGGCGCTGGCGGCCCAGGCCCGGGGATCGGTCCGGGTGACCGGCCTGTGGTCGCACTTCGCCTGCGCCGACGTCCCGGGGCACCCGTCGATCACCGCCCAGCTGGCCGGCTTCGCCGACGCGGTCGCGGTGGCCGAGAAGGCCGGCGTCACTCCGGAGGTCAGGCACATCGCCAACACCGCGGCCGCGCTGACCGTGCCGGAGTCCCGGTACGACCTGGTCCGCTTCGGCGGGGCCGTCTACGGCCTGTCCACCCTGCCCGGCGGCGCGCCGTCGTGGCTGCGCCCGGTGATGACGCTGCGCGCCCGGCTGGCCATGGTCAAGCGGGTTCCCGCGGGCACCGGCGTCTCCTACGGCCACCGCTACGTGACCGCCCGCGAGACCACCCTCGGCCTGGTGCCGCTGGGGTACGCCGACGGGGTACCCCGCGGCGCGGCGGGCCTGCCGCTGGTCAGCGCGCGGGGCCGCCGCTGGCCGGTCGCGGGCACGGTCTGCATGGACCAGTTCGTGGTCGACTTCGGCGACGAGCCGGCCGCGGTGGGGGACGAGGTGGTGCTGTTCGGCCCCGGCGACGACGGCGAGCCGACGGCACAGGAGTGGGGCGAGGCACTCGGCACCATCTCTTACGACATCGCGACCGGCATCGGGGCCAGGGTCCCGCGTACCCATCCGGGTGGTTTCCATTGATTGGACCGAACGGGCCGGGTTTCCCGCCCGCCGGACTGCGTATCGCCACCGACGGGGACATGCGTGATCTCGGCCGGCGCCTGGCGGCGCTGCTCCGCGCCGGGGACCTGGTGATCCTGGCCGGCCCGCTCGGCGCGGGCAAGACCACGCTGGTGCAGGGCATCGGCGCTGGCCTCGTCGTGCGCGGTCCCGTCACCTCGCCGACGTTCGTGATTGCCCGGGTCCATCCGCCGCTCGCCGGCGGCGGCCCGGCCCTGGTGCACGCGGACGCCTACCGCCTCGGCAGCTTCGGCGAGGTGGACGACCTGGACCTGGACACCGATGCGAGCAGCGCGGTCACCGTGGTGGAGTGGGGCACCGGCCTGGCCGAACCCCTCGCCGAGGACCGCCTGGAGATCACGATCGAGCCCGATCAGGACGGTGAGGTGCGGACGGTGCGGATAAATGGTCACGGCGCGAGATGGCATGGTGCGCTCGCCGACGCCGTAGATCGTCTATAGTTCCGCTGTACTGTTCCCAGATCCGCGTATCGCGCCGTTATGTACCGTACCTCGAACCCGGAGGCGCGTCAGTGCCCGAGCAGGAGTTTCCGCCGCCGCGTCGGCTGGCCAGGCCCTACCGGCCTGACCGCGACGACGACGAGCCGCCGCCGTGGGCTAATCTGCCTCCGGTCGGTCCGGCGCGTCTTCCTCCGGTCGGTCCGGCGCGCTCGGGCCGTCCCCCGGGCCCCGGCCATCCGCCCGGTCCCGTCCGTCCGCCCGGCCCTGGGCGTCCCGGCGGCCCCACTACACCTATTGACCCCGCTATCCACTCCGGCCCCAACAGCGGCTCCGGTGACTTCAGCAACCCTGGTGTGCATGCTGACCGCTCGGGCTCACATCGGGTCTCGGATCCGGTTCAGGACGAACCGGTGCCGCAGTGGGCCCGGTGGGATGAACCCGAGGACGACGCCGGGGAGGCCGCCCCGCCGCCCCGGACCCGTGAGCCCGGCGGGCGGGCGCTGCGGGCCGCGGCGCGCAGGCGGCGGCGGTGGTACTACCTGGGCGGCGGCGCGGTCGTCGTGGTGGGGGCGGTGCTCGCGGTGGTTTTGCTGACCGGCGGCCGGCCGGGACCGGCGTCGGTCACGCCCGGCGCGCTCATCACCACGTTCCAGCCGGGCGAGCTGCGCCAGGTGCCGAACGCATGCCACGTAGTGCCCCCCGCCACCGTGGCGCAGTACCTGCCGGGCACGCCCAAGGTGGCCTCGCCGCTGCCGGTCAACGGGTCGGCCGGGTCCGCCTGCAACTGGACCGTGGACAAGCCGCCGCTGTACCGGCTGATGCAGGTCAGCATGAACGCGTACGCGCCGGACGGCCTGGCCAGCGGCAACGGCAGCGCCACCCGGGCCGCCACCGACGCCTACGGCCTGGCGCTGCAGGAACTGCAGGCTCCGCCCAAGCACTCGCCGTCCTCGCGGGCCACGGTCCAGGTGCTGTCCGGGTTCGGCAACCAGGCGTTCAGCGCCCTGCAGGTGTTCCACGTCGGCGGCGCGGTGACCGACGTGGCCACCGTCATGGTGCGTTACCACAACGTAATCGTGACCGTGAAGCTGAACGGGCTCGAGCGCTCCAACAGGGGAAACTACGGGCCGGTGTCAAAGACCCAGCTGGCCGCGGCGGCCATGGCGTTCGCCCGCGCCGCCGAAGCCTCCCTGCACTAGAGCGCCCGGCCTAGAGCGCGCCCTCCGACCCCGCCCTCCGACCCCGCCCTCCGACCCCGCCCTCCGACCCCGCCAATTCCCAGCCGCCACGCTTTTCACACCGGCACCGGCGGCCCCGCTGCCGAACCACGGCGATGTGACTCTGTAGTGGTCAGGTGCACGGCGATGTGACATCGCCGTGGTTCTCGCCGAGCCAGGTGTTCTGGCTCGATGAGGCCGGTGTGTACCACGGTGTCCGCGTGAGCCGTGGGACTGGGCAGACTACCCCGCCCGTTCGGCTGGAAAGGATCGTTGCGCCCCGCGGCGGCCGCCCCTTCCCGCCGGGCCTGCCGGATTGGCTTGGCCACGCCGGGCGGCCACTAGGCTGGTCGGCGTGCTTGTGGTGGGTTTTGATACCGCGACCCCGGCGGTGAGCGTGGCCTTGTACGACGGGGAGCGAGTCGTTTCCGAGGCGTCCGCCGCCGATGGACGGCGTCACGGTGAGCTGCTGACGCCGATGATCGCGAAGGTGCTGTCCGATGCGGGCGCGTCCCGCGCCGATCTCACTGCGGTCGCGGTCGGGGTCGGCCCCGGCCCGTACACCGGGCTTCGGGTCGGCGTGGTGACCGCCCGGGTGCTCGGGGCCATGCTCGGCATCCCCGTGCACGGGGTGTGCTCGCTAGACGTGATCGCCGCCGACGTCCCGCGCGGGCGGGAGTTCCTGGTAGCGACCGACGCACGCCGCAAGGAGGTCTACTGGGCCCGGTACGACGCCGTCGGCGTGCGCCTGGAGGGTCCCGCGGTCGGCAGTGCCGCGTCCATCCCGGGTGCCGCCGGGCTCACCGTGGCGGGCAGCGGGGGACAGCTGTACCCAGGGGCGTTCGGCGCGGTCACCGGTCCCGCCTATCCGGATGCCCGGACGCTGTGCGCGCTCGCGGCCGGGGCGCGCGGCGGGCAGGCCGGCGTGCCCCTGCTGGCCGCGGAGCCGCTCTACCTGCGGCGTCCTGACGCCAGGGAGCCCGGGCCGCCCAAGAAGGTCACCCCACCCACCTCCCCAGGGCCGTCTTCATGAGCGCCTGCACGGACGGCCAGAGCACGATACGGCTGCGGGAGATGAAGCGGGCCGACATGCCCGCGATCATCTCGCTGGAGCGGGAGCTCTTCCCCGAGGACGCGTGGACGCCGCAGATGTTCGCGGCGGAGTTCGCTCAGCCGCCCTCCCGCCGGCTCTACCTGGTGGCCGAGGACGGAAGCGCGCTGGTCGGATACGCGGGGATGATGTTCACCGGCGGGTCGCAGGCTGACGTGGTGACGCTGGCGGTGACCCCGGCCCGGTGGGGCGAGGGGACCGGTACGGCGCTGCTGACGGCGCTGGTCGACGAGGCGGACAAGCGAGGTTACGCGGAGGTCTTGCTCGAGGTGCGGGAGGACAATCCCAGGGCCAGGCGGCTGTACCTGCGCCACGGGTTCGCCGAGGTCGGGATCAGGCGCGGCTACTACCAGCCGTCCGGTGTCGACGCCGTGGTCATGCGGAAGGGGCTCCGGTGATGGTCTCCCCTCTGGTGCTGGGCATCGAGACGTCCTGCGACGAGACGGGGATCGGGCTGGTCCGCGGCCACGACCTGCTCGCCGACGCCGTCGCGTCGAGCGTGGACGAGCATGCGCGCTTCGGCGGGGTGGTGCCCGAGGTGGCCAGCCGGGCGCACCTGGAGGCGATGCTCCCGACCTTTGACCGGGCTCTCGCCACGGCGGGCGTCCGGGCCAGCCAGATCGACGCCGTGGCCGTCACCGCGGGACCGGGCCTGGCCGGGGCGCTGCTGGTCGGGGTGGCCGCGGCCAAGGCGTACGCCTTCGCGCTGGGCAAGCCGCTGTACGGGGTCAACCACCTGGCCGCGCACATCGCCGTGGACCAGCTGGAGCACGGCACGCTGCCGTCGCCCGCGGTGGCCTTGCTGGTGTCCGGCGGGCATTCCTCGCTGCTGCTCGTGCCCGACGTGGCCGAGGAGGTCATCCCGCTCGGGGCCACCATCGATGACGCGGCCGGCGAGGCCTACGACAAGGTGGCGCGGGTGCTCGGCATGCCGTTTCCCGGCGGCCCGCCGATCGACAAGGCGGCCCGCGACGGCGACCCCGCCGCGATCAGCTTCCCCCGGGGCAAGTACCACGACGGCACGCTGGACTTCTCCTTCGCGGGCCTGAAGACCGCGGTGAGCCGCTGGGTGGAGGCTCGGCAGGCGGCCGGCCAGCCGGTGCACGCCCCGGACGTGGCCGCGTCCTTCCAGGAGGCGGTGGCCGACGTGCTCACCCGCAAGGCCGTGCAGGCCTGCCAGCGGCACGACGTCACCGACCTGATCATCGGCGGGGGCGTGGCGGCCAACTCCCGGCTGCGCTCGCTGGCCGCGGAACGCTGCGACGCGGCCGGCATCAAGCTGCGCGTGCCGCGTCAAGGTCTGTGCACCGACAACGGCGCGATGGTGGCGGCGCTGGGCGCGGAGATCGTCTCTCGCGGCCTGGAGCCGTCCCCGCTCGACCTGCCCGCGGACTCCTCCCTCCCGGTCACCGAGGTGGTGGTCCGCTAGCCCCGGCTAGCCCTTGGCGCCCCGGCGGAACAGCCGCCGGCCGAGCAGGGCGAGCGCGGCCGCCACCACGGCCACCGGGATGACCCGCTTGAGCAGCGCGGGCCCCACCAGCTTGACTAGGTTGATCGAGTCGGCGCTGGCCGCCGGGGGCTGAGTCGTTGGCGTCGGCGTGATGGCGGCGGCCGGGACCACGGGCGACGGCTGGGTGCTGCCCGGCCCGTCCTGCGTCGTGCCGCTGGCCTCGGCGTCCACCGCGGTCGTGGCCCGGCTGGCGCTGGTGCCGCCGTCCGCCGCGTCAGTCGCGGTGGCGGCAGCGTTCCCGCCCGCCGCGCCGTCTTCGGCGATCAGCTGGCGCAGGTTCTGGGCGAACTGCTCCACCAGCTTGCCGCCGACCTCGACCATTACCCCGCGGCCGAACTGGGCCGGCCGGCCGGTCACGTTCATCGTCGTGTGCATGGTGGCGGTGGTCCCCTTGCCGCCCGGCTCGGGCTCCAGCGTCGCCCGTACGGTCGCCGAGGCGGTGCCCGCGCCGCGGGTCTCCTTGCCGGAGGCCTCGAGCAAGATCACCTTGGCGTCGGGGTCGCGCTCGGTGAACTTCGCGGTGCCGCGGTAGGTCAGCGACACCGGGCCGACCTTGACCTTTATCCGCCCGGTGACCACCTCGCCGTCGAACTCGTCCACGGTGGCGCCGGGCATGCACGGCGCGATCTTCTCCACGTCGAGCAGCACGTCCCAGGCCCGTTCGGGCGGGACGGGGACGGTGAAGGAGTGGTCCATCTCCATGGCCATGGTGCGTCACTCTCTCTGGCTGGATTCAATAGTGAATTATGCCCGGTATCGGTCCGCATCAGCAAAAACGCCTGCCGCGCCGGCGTGGCAGGCCGCCCAGGGCTCATGCCGTGTCCAGCACCCGGAAGCCCTCGGCCAGGTGTCCCCCGGCAGGCCGGCCTGCTGGGCCACCATGGTCAGGCGGGTCCTGATGCGCTCGGTCAGGTCGTCCATGTGCCCGGTCTGGCTCTCGTGCGCGCGCAGCGCCGGCGTCGCCGTCGGTCACCAGGCAGTAGACCACCTCGATCCCGGCCTCCGTCCAGCGCGCGACGGTTCCGGCGGCCGCGAAGTCCACGTCGTCGGGGTGGGCGGTGATGGACAGGATCCGGCTGATCTCGCACGTCTCGAGCACGCCCGCCATCCTAGGCAGGGGGCGGTGGCCGGGCCGCGTCGCCCCCCGTGCGGGCTACTCGTCGGGCACCAGGGTCGGGGTGGCCCTGGTCAGCGTCTGCTTCTTGAAGAAGGGCGCGCCCGGCCTGATGTACCGGCAGTAGAGGAAGAACAGGATCCCGATGATCAGGGAGGCGACCGCGATCACGAACGCGCCGCCGATCTGCCAGTGCAGGCCGGGGACCGTCCACATGGTGTAGTCGTTCTCGGTGGCCACGTCGTAGTCCAGCCACACGCTCCAGCCGCCGAGGAAGAACAGGATCAGGCCGCCGGTCACCGGCAGGATGCCCTGCATCCACAGGTTCCGCGCGCTGCTGGTCAGGTTCTTGCGGTAGTACCAGGCGCAGGTGAAACCGGTCAGGCCGTAGTAGAACGCGATGTACAGGCCGATCGCGATGACCGCGTCGCCGATCACCCCAATGCCGTTCGACGAGTAGTTCAGTCCCACGTACACCGCGATCGAGATCACGCCCATGGCGATCGTGGACACCGTGGGGGTCATGAACCGCGGGTGGACCGTGGCGAACGACTTGGGCAGCGCCTTGTAGGCCGCCATCGACAGCGTGGTCCGCGCGGTGGGCAGGATCGTCGTCTGGGTGGAGGCGGCGGCCGAGGACAGCACCATGAGCAGCAGCAGGTGGTAGAAGACCGGGCCGAAGCCGGTCGTGCCGAAGATGGCGCTGCCCTGGATCGAGAGTACGTCGCCCGCGTTGTCCAGGTTGCCGAGGCCGTTGCCCGTGGTCTTGACGCCCGCGAAGGCCTGCATGGAGAAGATCACCAGCGCGTAGGTGACCAGCAGGATGATCGTGGAGAAGATCGCGGCCAGGCCCGGGGTCCGGGTCTTGTCCTTGGTCTCCTCGTTGACCGCGACGGCGGTGTCCCAGCCCCAGTAGATGAACACCATCAGGATGATCCCGCTGGCGAACGCGCTGAAGCTGGAGATCTTGAATGGGTTGAGCCAGGAAAAGCTCGGGGTGAGGTGCCCGGGCGGCGCGGTGCCGGCGCCGACCTTGACCAGGGCGACGATGGAGAGGACCAGCAGCATCGTGAGCTCGATGCTGAGCAGGATCTTCTGGAAGTTGGCCGACACCTCGATGCCCACGTAGCAGATGGCGGTCATCAGGACGATCCACATGATGCCGACCAGCAGCACCCAGCCGCTGGTGGCGTTGGTTCCGATGCCCTGAGCGTTGAACAGCAGGAACACGTACTGGCCCGCGACCTGGGCCAGGCTCGCCATCACCAGCACGTCGGCGACGACGATGGCCCAGCCGCCGAACCAGCCGGTCTTCGGCCCGAACGCCCGGGTGGCCCAGGTGAACGTGGTGCCGCAGTCCGGGTCGGCCTTGTTCAGCTCGCTATAGCCGATCGAGGTCAGCAGCATCGGCACGAACGCGAGCACGGCCACGGCCGGCGCCTGCAGCGCCACCGCGCCCACCACGAACACCAGGGTCGCCGCGATGCTGTACGCGGGCGCGACCGAGGCCGTGGCGATGACGGTGGTCGAGATCAGCCCGAGGGCGCCCGATTTGAGACCCTTATCGAGCTGCGCTTCCTGCGTCTCCGCGGATTGCTCGGCGGTGGCCATGTCTCACCCTCCTGGCTTCGGCCCGGTGCGGCCGGGACCGTCGATCCCCCGGCAGGCAGTCCGCCGGACGGGCCGGATCTGATGACACGATCTGAGCATCCGGGGCACGACGACGGAATCAGCGCCCACGTTGCTACGGTTCTAGCATGAATTCCGCATTGCAGCAACGATATCCGTAGTAACGGCTAGATATCACTGCCGGTCTCGTCAGCCGTATTAGAAAAGGTCTAGGATCGGCCCATGCGCATACTCCTGGTGGGAGCGGGCGGCGTCGGCACGGCGTTCGCCCGGATCGCCGCTCGCCGGCCGTTCGCTGAGCTGGTCATCGCCGACTACGACCTGGGCCGGGCGCAGCGCGCCGCGGCCGCCCGCGACGGGTACCAGGCCGTGCAGCTGGACGCGCGGGACGAGCAGGCCGTCGTCGGCCTGCTCACGCAGCACCGTTGCGATGTGCTCATGAACGCTACGGATCCCCGCTTCGTGATGCCGCTATTCCGTGCCGCGCTCCGGGGCGGCACGCACTACCTGGACATGGCGATGTCGCTGTCCGACCCCCATCCGGATGAGCCGTACCGGCAGACCGGCGTCAAGCTCGGCGACGAGCAGTTCGCGCTGGCGCCGGAGTGGGAACGCTCGGGCCGGCTCGCCCTGGTCGGCATGGGCGTCGAGCCAGGGCTGTCCGACGTGTTCGCCCGGTACGCCGCCGACGAGTTGTTCGGCGAGATCACCGAGCTCGGCGTCAGGGACGGCGCCAACCTCGAGGTGGCCGGATACGAGTTCGCGCCCACCTTCTCCATCTGGACCACGATCGAGGAGTGCCTGAACCCGCCGGTGATCTGGGAGCGCGGCCTGGGCTGGTTCACCACCGAGCCGTTCAGCGAGCCCGAGGTCTTCACCTTCCCGGCCGGCATCGGCCCGGTGGAGTGCGTGAACGTGGAGCACGAAGAGGTGCTGCTGATGCCGCGCTGGGTTGAGGCGCAGCGGGTCACCTTCAAGTACGGCCTCGGCGCGGAGTTCATCGGCGTGCTGCGGACCCTGCACAAGCTCGGCCTGGACTCCACCGACCCGGTACGCGTCGGCGGCACCAGCGTGTCGCCGCGCGACGTGGTGGCGGCGTGCCTGCCGGACCCGGCCGGCCTGGGTGACAAGATGAGCGGCCTGACCTGCGCGGGCACTTGGGTGACCGGAACATCTCCGGACGGCACCGACGGCGTGCCACGCGAGGTGTACCTCTACCATGTGGTCGACAACGCCTGGTCGATGGCCGAATACGGCTCCCAGGCGGTGGTCTGGCAGACGGCCGTGAACCCGGTGGTGGCGCTGGAGCTGATCGACTCGGGCGCCTGGTCTGGCGCCGGGGTGCTCGGCCCCGAGGCGCTGCCGCCGCGGCCGTTCCTCGACCTGCTGACCGACTACGGTTCCCCCTGGGCCTGCGAAGAGCGCACCCCGGCTTAAGCCCGCACCGGCAAAGGGCGGCGAGCGACCGCGATCAGATGTCGGCGAGGATCTGCTGGAGCACGTTGGTGGTGTTCGCCACCGGCTCGGCCTGGAGGCAGAGCTGCTCCATGACCTCCAGGTAGCTGTCCACCTCGACCGGCTTGTCCAGGTAGAGCGCGCTGGTCAGCTGCTCGATGTAGACGACGTCCTGCAGATCGGGCTCGGCGAACCGGAGGATGCTGAAGGGTCCGCCCATGGCCGAGTGCGCACCGGCGCTGAACGACAGGATCTGCAGTGTCACCGCCGGGTGATCCACCATCTCGGTGAGGTACTTCAGCTGCTCGCGGACGATTTCCCGGCTGCCGACCGGGCGGCGAAGGGCGCCCTCGTCGACCACGACCCAGAGCTGCGGCGCGTCGGGCCTGCGCAGGATCTCCTGGCGGCTGGCGCGCAGCTCACTGCGCCGCGCGATCTCCTCCTCGGATTCCGCGGAGCCCTGGCGGATCAGGGCGCGAGCGTAGCCTTCGGTCTGCAGTAGTCCCGGCACGAACTGGATCTGGTAGGTCCTGATGATCGACGCGGCCGCCTCCAGGCCCACGTAGGGCTCCAGCCAGGTGGGGAGGACGTCGGAATAGGCGTGCCACCAGCCAGGGGTGTTCGCTTCCCTGGCGAGGTTCAGCAGAGCGGCGCGCTCCTCGCTGTCGGTGACACCGTAGAGGGTAAGGAGGTCGCCCACATCGCGCTCCTTAAAGCCGACCCGGCCATGTTCCATCCGACTGATCTTGGAGTGCGAGCCGCGGATGGCTTCCGCGGCCTGCTCAGCGGTAATTCCCCGCGACTCGCGCAGCCGGTGCAGCTGGCTGCCGAGCACCAGCCGCTGGACGGTCGGACCGCCCGCGCGCGTGCCGAAAATGCTGGGGGGAACGTCCCAGGCCGAGTCTTCAGACGAGACCATCGGCACTCCTCGCATCGTCGCACCCTGAGATCCTGGCGGGGTGTGGACCAGTCTCCCATGTGATCTCACGCTTACGGAAGGGGGATATGTGACTCTTCAAAAGATGTCGTGATCCCTCCGCGTTTGCGCCGGTCGCAAGGTACCAGTTTGCCAGGCTTCAACCCTCGAGTCGCCGCTTGCCGGACGGTAGCACTGTTACTAGCGAGTAAGATGGTTTGTTCCGCCGGTTAGGTGGTCGAACTCCCCATCCTTGGCTCCTGCCAGGAATGCGGTGATCTCTGCCTGAGTGTAGAGCAAGATGGGGCCCGCCGGGAAACGGGAGTTGCGCATCGCGATCTCACCGGTCGGCAGCGCGGCCAGCTCGACACACTCCCCGTTCGGGTTGCTGTGCCAGCTCTTTTGCCAGCAGACCTCTCCCAGTTCTGCGGCGAGCATGCCGTTGTAGGTAATGACCATGTTTATCCCCTTCCGACAGGGTAACGCATGTCAGGCCTTGATAGTTCACTCGCTGTAGTCTCCAGTTAGCAACTGGTGAGCAAGTTGCCTGATGCGTTCCGCCTGTCTGCCGGCCCCCTATGCGCCTACTCGGAGACCTGTGCACAAAGCGAATGAACGTGCATCTGGTCTTGCATTTGCACAATATATCAGGCAACATGTCTTTAAGCACGCCGTTAACACCGTGATGGGCAAGGGTTTTCGTGCCCGATGACATGCAGGAAGCTGTTGCGTTGGCGCATCTCAGTGTCGCTACCGGTAGCGGGGATGACGATGAGGAAGTCAGCATCGGATGGCCCGCGGTAAGTGACGGCATGCCACGGCTGCTGCCTGTGCCTTCGGCCTGGTGGGAGACTCCGGCGGTTACCACCCGCGCGCTCAGCGCCCGGCCGGAGGAAGCCAGGACCGCCCGCCGGTTCGTCCGGGAGATACTGACCTGCTGGGGCCTGGAGGCGCTGGCGGACGACGCCGAGATGATCGTCGACGAGCTGGTGGTCAACGCCGTCCTGCACGGGACACGGGCGGGCCTGACCCGGCCAAGCCCCGGAGCCGGGCTGACCGTGCTGCGGCTGTGCATGCTCAGGCGGGCCGGCGAGGTCATGCTGGCGGTGGTGGATCCGGGCAACGAGACGCCCATGCCCAGGAAACCCGACTGGGGCGGGGAGAGCGGGCGTGGCCTGCAGATCGTGGGCGCCTTGAGCCATGTATGGGGCTGGAGCCCCATCGCCGGGCACGGCAAAGCGGTCTGGGCCGTACTGCGTGACCCCTGATATCTAGGCGATCCCTGAGAGCGGCTCCTCGGACGCGGTCACGAGGACGTGCTCGACCAGCGCGATGAGCACATCCTTGGCCGATTCCTTGCTGCGTGCGTCACACAGCACGATGGGCAGCCCGGGCTCGAGGTCCAGGGCCATCCTGACGTCTTCCGTGTCGTACCGGCGGGCGCCGTCGAAGCAGTTGAGCGCGATGATGAACGGTATCTGCCTGCGCTCGAAGTAGTCGATGGCGGGGAAGCTGTCGGCCAGTCGCCGGGTATCGGCGAGGACCACCGCGCCGAGCGCCCCGATGGCGAGTTCGTCCCACATGAACCAGAACCGCTGCTGTCCGGGCGTGCCGAAGAGATAGAGCACCAGATCGCTGCGCAGGCTGATCCGGCCGAAGTCCATCGCGACCGTGGTGGTGGTCTTCCCTTCCACCCCGGCCGTGCTGTCGGTGCGCAGGCTGCCCTCGGTGAGCGGCTCCTCGGTTCGCAGTGGCCTGATCTCGCTCACAGCGCCGACAAGCGTGGTCTTACCCACGCCGAAGCCCCCGGCCAGCAGGATCTTGATGGCGCGATGCTGGCCAGGGCTCCGTGGGTGCCCGCCGACGGGATCAGAGACCCCGTAGTCCATTGAGGACCTCCCTGAGAGTGTGCTTGTCGATCCGCTCGGCCATCACGACCGGGGTGCGGATCATGACCAGGCCGAGCTCCCGCAGGTCGGCGAGGATGATCCGGACCACGCCGAGCGGGAGATCGACGTCGGAGGCGATATCCGCCACGGTGGTCGGCGCGCGGGCGAGTTGAAGGACGCTCATGTGCTCGGGGGCCAGCGAGCCGGGGTCCGTGATCGCGGCCTGCGTGGCCATGACGGTCGCCACCAGGTCGAACGATTCCCCGGTGTGCCTGGTCCGGCCCTGGGTCAGGGCGTAAGGCCGGACCACCGGTCCGGCCTCGGCGTCTAGCCACCGTTCATCGTTGGACGGCATGGCTTACTAGCCCCAGCCGCTCAGCGCGGACGCGCGCGTGTTGACCCGGATGTGCTCACCGGTCCGGCGGACGAGGATGGCCATCTCGTAGGCCACCAGGCCGAGGTCGGCGGCCTGCTCGGCGATGACGGCCAGGCAGGTACCGCTGCCCGCGGCCGAGGTCAGCAGGAATCCCGACTCCATCTCGATGATCGTCTGCCGGACCCCGCCGCCGTTGCCGAAGTGCCGTGCGGCGCCGCGGGCCAGCGACTGGAACCCGGCCGACAACGCGGCCAGGTGCTCGGCGTCGTCGCGGCCCAGCGACTGCGACGCACCGAGCGCCATCCCGTCCTGGGACAGGATGACCGCCTTGGTTACGTGGCCGACCCGGCGCACGAGGTCGTCGAGCAGCCAGTCGAGCTGACCGACCCCTCCGGCCGCGCCGGCGTCATGATCCATCGGAACCCCCACGTGCCTCCTCAGTCGCGGATGAGTTGCGGGCATCGCCGGGAGCCGTGTCCGGCCCGGCGCCAGCGGGCGAACCGGGGCCCGCGCCCGGCGACTCGCCCGTAGCCTGCTCGGCTATCCGCTGCGACCGGCCCTCTTGCCAGCCGCGCTGCAGCGCCGACATGGTCTGCCGGATCTCAGCCGGGCTTGGCCCCGGAGAACCCGAAGGCCCCGGAGAACCCGGAGACCCCGGAGATCCCGGATATCCGGGAACGCCGCCGGACGCCCCGCTGCTGGCCAGCGTCGTGCGCCGGGGTGGCGGGTCGTCCCTGAGCTGGGGGGCCAGGCTGGCCTGCCTGACCCGGCGCGGCAGCCCTTTGTAATCGCCGTCCGCTTCGGACGGAGACGATCCCGCAGGCCCGTTCGGCCCTCCAGGCCCGGCCGAACCCGGTACGGCCGGCAGCGGCCCGGTCTCCCGGGAGATCTTCCACGGCGGCACGGAAGCCCGCGCCGGACGCGGTGAGGCGACCGGGGTCATCGGGGTGGCCGGCCCCGGCTGCCCCGATGACGCCGCGGGCCCCGCGGGCCCGCCTGGTGCGGCCGGCCGCCCGCCGGGTGCGCCCGGCGTGTTGTGCAGCGTCCAGCCGGGGAAGGGCGCGGGCTGGTCAGGATAGGACGCGCCGCCGGTCGGGAAGGGGGTCGAGCCCGGGCCCGCGAACGGCGACGAGCCGGCCGCCGGATACGGCGACGACGCGATGTAGGCCCCGTTACCCGGCGAGGGCGTGCCCGGCCCGGCACCAGCCCGCCGCGCGTCGGCAGGCCGGGTGTCGGCAGGCCGGGTGTCGGCAGGCCCGGGCGTCTCGTCCGGCGCCTCCGGCTGCCGCGGCGTGAACACGTCGAAGGAGGACGCTGGCATGCCGAACGGCACCGGGCCCGCGCCGGCGGGCGGGCCCGGCTGGTCGTGATGCCGCCTGGGCAGCTTGTCCGGCTCATGGCCGGACGAGCCGTTCGTGGCGCCGAGGGCGGGCCCGGACGCGGCGTGCGCGCCGCGTTCCGGCCGTTCCTGCCGCTCCGGCACGATCCCCTGGGAACGGCGCAGCGGCCCGGCGATGCGCACCCCGGGCGCCTGGCCCAGCTCGGGCATGCCGCCCAGGTCGACCGGGATGGCGGGCATCGACGAGATCGACGGGACCGCGTGGTTGCCGTTGGCGGTGAGCTGAGTCATGGCGGGTTCGCCGGGCAGCCCGGTGCGGAACGCCTCCTCGGTCACCACCAGGTGCCGCGGTACGAGCACGATGGCGCCCGTGCCGCCGTAGGGCGAGGCCTTCAGCGTGACCCGGATTCCGTGCCGCTTGGCCAGCTGGCTGACCACGAACAGGCCGAGCTGCTCGCTGTCGGACGGGTTGAACTCGGGCGGGTTGGCCAGCCGGTCGTTCAGCTCGGCCAGCCGTGCCGGGCTCATCCCGAGCCCGCGGTCCTCGACCTCGATCACGAACCCGTTGGCGACCGTGTCCCCGGACACCCGCACCGACGTATACGGCGGCGACAGCGTGGTGGCGTTCTCGATCAGCTCGGCCAGCAGGTGGATGACGTCCGCGACGGCCGAACCAGCCAGCGCGGCCTGGCTCCGGGTCGCGACGGAAACCCGCGCGTAATCCTCGACCTCGGCGATGGCGCCGCGCATGACGTCGACCATCCGGACCGGGGAGCTCCAGCCCCGGCCTGGCGGCGCGCCGGCCAGGATGACCAGGCCTTCCGCGTGACGGCGCATGCGCGTGGTCAGGTGGTCGAGGCGGAACAGGTCGTCCAGTGCCTCCGGGTCGGTGGCCCGCCGCTCCATCTGGTCCAGCAGGCTGAGCTGGCGGTGCAGCAGCGACTGGCTGCGCCGGGCCAGGCTGCGGAACACGTCGTTGAGCCCCTGCCGGAGCCGGGCCTCTTCCACCGCGGCCCGGATGGCGGTCTGCCGGACCAGGTCGAACGCCTGCCCCACCCGGCCGATCTCGTCACGGCCGATCCGCAGCGCCGGCGCCTCGGCGTTCACGTCGACGTTCTCGCCGCGCCTGAGCCTGCCCACCACGTCCGGTAGCTGGTTCTCGGCGAGCTGGAGGGCGTTGCGCTCCAGGCCGCCCAGGCGGCGGATGATGCTGCGCGCGACCAGGATGGTCACCGTGATGGTGAGGAGCAGCCCGATCAGGCCGATGCCGCCGGTGACCGCGACCTTGGTCCACGCCGAATGGCTGATCCGGTGGTCGGCGTCCAGGATGGCGTTCGCGACCGCGACGCCCCCGTTGTAGTCGTCCTGCAGCAGCGTGCCGGCCAGGTGCTGCCACTGGGCGTGGTTGACGGGCAGCTTGGCGACCGGGGTGCCCGCGGCGATGGCCTGCTCGATGCCGGCGAGATCCTGCTGCATGGTGCCGGTCCCGGCCAGCTTCGCGTTGTACGTGGCCAGGTACGCCGGGGTCAGGATGTAGTTCGCGTAGGCCATGTCGGCCTGCCTGGTGGCGGCCATGTTCGTGAACGCGACGCGGTCCTTCTGCGTCATCCTGTGCCCGGCCAGCATCCCGGCGAGCAGCGCGTTCTCCTGCGCGAGCTGCTCCCTGGCCTGCACGGTGGCGATCAGCCCGATGGCCTGGCTCTGCTGGTCGTTGGTCACCACGCTCTCGGTCTGGGTGAGGAACAGCTTGACCTGCTGCCCGAAGCCCGAACTGTAGAAGTTGAGCGCGTCGATCGGGGTGAGGGCCCGGCCTTTGACCGCGGCGCGGAGCTTGGGGAGCTGGTTCATGCCGGTGACGATGCCGCGGACTATCTTGGCCGCGTCGGCTGTCTCGGTTTTGACGGTGGCCTCGGAGGTCATCGCGGCCGTGAAGGTCGGCTTGGCCTTGTCGGTCGCCGCGACCGCGGCCTGGTACGCCCGCAGGCTGGCCGGGCTGGGCCGGAAGAGGTAGACGACGGCGGCGGTGCGCTCGGCCTCCACGAAGGTGCCGAACTTAGCGGCCGGTACCGCGGTCGCGTTGACCAGGTTGGGCGCGCGGTCCAGGCTGACGGCGCTGTCTACGGTCGTGGTGACCACGTACCCGAGCAGCCCGACCATGGCGATCAGGGGGATCGCTACCAGAAAATATATTCGGAGCCTTATGGATCGACCACGCGATCCCATGGCACCCCCACTATTCAGAGGCGAGGATGCGGGTTGCTCCCGTCGCATCCGGCTAACGGTCAAGACGGCCAGAATAGCCCATAACAGGCATCGGCCGGTGCCAAAAGAAGATATATCCGTTGATAGCCCGGTGCATCCTCATAAGCGCCAATATGTACGCGTTGTCGCAGGTAGTGGCGAATGGCTACTCCCGGTGCCGCGGACGCGGCGCTCCGCGTCCGGAGCTTTTGTCGGCGCGACCGCCTACCCTATGGACGTGGCCGCCCTCGCGATAGATGCCCTCCTCGACGGACTGAATCCGGAGCAGCGTGCTGCCGTGGTACACGAGGGCAGCCCGCTGCTCATCGTGGCCGGCGCGGGCTCGGGGAAGACCCGGGTGCTCACCCACCGGATCGCGTACCTGCTCGCCGCGCGCGACGTCGCGCCGCACGAGATCCTGGCCATCACGTTCACCAACAAGGCGGCCGGCGAGATGGCCGCCCGCGTCGCCGCGCTGGTCGGCCCGCAGGTCGTCGGGCCGCGGTCCATGTGGGTCATGACGTTTCATTCGGCCTGCGTGCGCATCCTGCGCCGGGAGGCGAAACGGTTCGGCTACCCCTCCTCGTTCTCCATCTACGACCAGGCCGACTCGCAGCGGCTGATGGCGCTCACCTGCCGCGAGCTCGAGCTCGACGCCAAGCAGTACCCGCCGAAGGCGATGGCCGCCCAGGTGTCGAACCTGAAGAACGAGCTGATCGACTACGAGACGTTCGCCTCCCGGGCGCAGACCGCGCGGGACAAGGCCCTGGCCGAGGCCTACGCCGAATACCAGCGCCGGCTGGTCGCGGCCGGCGCGATGGACTTCGACGACCTGATCATGGTCACGGTCAACCTCCTCCAGGCCCTGCCCGAGGTGGCCGAGCAGTACCGCCGCCGGTTCAGGCAGGTGCTGGTGGACGAGTACCAGGACACCAACCACGCACAGTACGTCCTGATCAGGGAACTGGTCTCGGGTGGTGCCCCGCTCTTTTCTTCCCGAACGGTCGGGGCCGATCGCACCGGTGACGCCCTCCCGCCTTCCGAACTGTGCGTGGTCGGCGATGCGGACCAGTCCATCTACGCCTTCCGCGGTGCCACCATCCGCAACATCGAGGAGTTCGAGCAGGACTACCCGGAGGCGAAGGTCATCCTGCTCGAGCAGAACTACCGCTCCACCCAGAACATCCTGGCCGCGGCCAACGCCGTGGTCTCGCTGAACCGGGGCCGCAAGCCCAAGAACCTGTGGTCCGACCAGGGCGCGGGCCCGCCCATCACCGGCTACGTGGCCGACAACGAGCACGACGAGGCCGCGTTCGTGGCCGAGGAGGTGGACCGGCTCACCGACGCGGGCCAGGCCACGCCGGGCCAGGTGGCGGTGTTCTACCGGACCAACGCGCAGTCCCGGGTCTTCGAGGAAGTGTTCATCCGGGTCGGGCTGCCCTACCGGGTGGTCGGCGGGGTCCGGTTCTACGAACGGCGTGAGGTCCGCGACCTGCTCGCCTACCTGAGGCTGATCGCCAACCCGGCGGACGAGGTGTCGCTGCGGCGGGTGCTGAACGTGCCCAAGCGCGGTATCGGCGACCGGGCCGAGGAGTACGTGGCCGCCTTCGCTCAGCGGGAGCGGAAGACGTTCGCCGAGGTGCTGGCCCGCCCGGCCGATGTGCCCGGCCTGGCGGCCCGGTCGGCCAGCGCGATCGCCGGGTTCAACGCGCTCATCGGCGAGCTGCGCGAGCTGGCCGGGGCCGTCCCGGTGGCCGAGCTCACCGAGGCCGTGCTCGACCGCACCGGGTACATCGAGGCGCTGGAACAATCGTCGGACCTGCAGGACGCCAGCCGCATCGAGAACCTGGAGGAGCTGGTGTCGGTGGCGCGCGAGTACGACGGCGCGCAAGTGAGGGGGGGAGGGGAGGTGGGCGGGAGTCTGGCCGATTTCCTCGAGCAGGTGTCGCTGGTCGCCGACGCCGACGAGATCCCCGAAGGGGAGGACCACGGCGGCCTGGTCACGATGATGACGCTGCACACGGCCA